>Ga0214542_1002050_pt1 | contig 41807 bp, 18 predicted proteins | sample CNSS1metaG_FD_160096 | JGI IMG/M metagenome (GOLD analysis project Ga0214542, IMG submission 160096) | Root nodule microbial communities from cowpea collected in UCLA plant growth center, Los Angeles, California, USA - CNSS1 | ecosystem: Host-associated > Plants > Roots > Nodule | place: USA... | reverse complement strand
TCAAAATCAGTGCAATTTGATTCAAAAACGGTTCAAAAATAGTGTAGTTAAGTTAAAAATGAGTGCAGTTCAATTCAAGAATAGTGCAGTTCAGTTAAAAAATAATGCAGTTCAGTTCTGATATAGTACAGTTCATAAAACAGTTCAGTTTATAACAGTTCAGTACAATTCATACTATAGTGCAGTGCAGTTCAGTACAGTGCAATTCAGTCCAGTTTATTTTTCAGAAAAACAGTTCAGTTCAGTTCGTCTGAATTGTTTTTCAGTTCAGTGCAGTTCATACGAACTGTGTTTTAGTTCAGTGCAGTTTTTGGTAGTTCAGTGCAATTTGGTTTATTTTGCCCAGCCCTACATACTATAGCTATTTTTAAACAAAATTTTCCTTTTATTGTTGATTAGGCATTCATTCAAGTATTGTACCATATCATAACCAAAAAAGGTATATCCATTTCCATTTTTTCTTTTCATTTAGAAAACTTTATCCTAATAATTGATAAATTTGTTTCAATTAATTGTGTTGAAACCAAAAGGTTAGAATCAAGTTGCATTTTGAAACTCATTTGTGGATTATATTTTAGTTACAACTTAATTAAAAAACCAAGAAGCGAAATATTGGAATCTTTCAAATTAATAAAAGTCTCTAATATTTAGCCATGAGAAGAAAACTCAAATTGTTTGAAACTACAATATCTAAACCAAATAATAGTTATGTGGATCAGTTTACAAGGATTTTGGTTATTTGGAAAAAATATTTGAGTTAAAATGGGTTCGGTCGGATATAAAATTTAAATTAAAAAACGACCATTGCTGAGTCCTATTAACACTAGTCATAAAAAATTGATCAGAAGATGTAAAATAGTTAATTTGAGTAACACATCCCCTCTAACCGAGGTATATTCATCTTGTACATGGGACAAGAAATTAGTGGATGGTCTGGTAGCGGTCTGATATCGGGTAGAATAGAATGTCCAAGAAAGTTTGCTAAGATAGGCTCTAACCAAACTCTGATACCATATTAGAAGTGAGTTTTAAACACAACTCAACCCCACAAAATCGACTTGTAAGGTGAGGATTGTACTTACTTATATATTGTGAATTGGCTTTATTCTAGTTGATGTGGAATTTCCAACAATAAATATACCTTATAATGTTAATTTAACCCTTTAGAGAAGAATATTTAATTAAGGAAAATGATATTTTAACCTACTTTTTTTTGACCCACTTTTAACCCATCACTTTCATCGTCCTTAGATCATCTATTTTAATTTTTTGTAGTGATGTGATGTGATGATCTAAGAGTGATAAGAGTGATTGACTAAAAGTGGATCAAAAAAAGTGGGTTAAAGTATCATTATCCCATAATTAATAAGATTCTTAAAATGATTTAACCATAAATTTTAGAATCTAGATTAGGATTTTGTTTAACCTTATAGAATTTAATTGCATTACATTCTAGGTAAGGTGATTGTATGATCTATCAACCTACTGCCAAGTTGCATTCTTCTTTATTATTTCTACGTACCTCCTCCACTGTGAAAACTTTCCAATAATTTGTTGTTGCAAAATCTTGATAGTTTTCGAACTTTTGCATCCTCCATAAGTATATATCTTCTAATAATGTCTTTGTCTCTATTTCATTATTTAATTCCTTCACATGAATAAGTTTTATATATTTAGTAAATAACTATAAACCATTACTTGATTTAATGGTGTCATAGATATTAACCATTTAAAATAAAAGGTTTTGCTGTGATAATCTATTGTAGATAAATAGAGATGTTGTGACAATTTATTTGGATAAAAATCATAAGGATAGAATGCATTTAAAATGTAAAATATAACATTTGACAAATCAATAATTTACACAAAAATTATTTTTTATAATTTATTTTAGATAATATGAAATCGATTAAAAATAATTGTCAATCGATTGATTTCACTTGAACTGAAATCAAATGATTAATTGTTATTTTAGTCAATTTGATATGATGGTTATATAAAAGTCATTCAATATATTAAATATTCTTTTTAACATACTAAATAACTATAAAAGTCAAACTAATTCTAGGCTAAATAAGGGCGAATACACAAATCTTTAAAATTTAAAGATTCATCAAATCTTCAAATCTCATAAGGACAACAAAATTCACTAGTAGTTATGTCTTCACATTTGAGGTAGTGCGATTACATGGAGATCAGCTAAACAAACCATTATTGCAATATTGACAATGGAATTTGAGTATGTTGCTCTCGGAATGGCCGATAGTGAAGTTGAGTGGTTGAAAAACTTATTAACAAACATTCCACTATGAATGAAACCAACCTCATCTATGTCAATACATTGGATTGCCAATTGGCAATAGCTATAACTAAAAACAAGAACAACCATGGAAAGAACATACATATACAATTGAAACATAATTTGATGAAACAACTACTAAAAAGTGGAATAATTCTCCATTGACTATGTGAAATTAGAACAAAATCTAGTAGATCCTCTGACGAAACCCTTAGGAAGAAACATGATTTTAGAAACATTGAGGGGAATGAGGCTTTAGACACTTGCAAACAAACAAGTGATGATAACCCAATTTTTGTGATTGGAATTCTGTGAATAAGGTTCATATGGGTAAAACCAAGTCACTTGTTAGTTTTGATAGTACTAAAGTGATTTTAATCAATTTTGTCCATTCCTATGGTATGTAAAAGTATTAGAGACTGCATTATTGTGAGGTTAAACTTTGTAATTAAAATTTATATGGTGTAAGAACTTTGTTTAAACAAAGTTTATAGTGATTTTCATATCCTTTATGCATGGTGTATTATTTGCAGCATACACCTGATAAAATTACCTATATGAGTGTGAAGTGGCGCTGCTTGTATGAGATCTTGGCATGATTTCTAGACCACTCATGAACAACGGGCATGCACATGACCTAGTAAGCACAATACAACAATAACAAAAAGAATTGTAAGGGTGAATTGGGATTGATAAATTGCTAATAAACACTAAATGTTTGGTTCTCGAACTAAGATTGGTTCATATAGCTTATTATACTTGCTCTCATACATTATATCCTATGTGAGACTTAGGATTTTCTTCTTTTGTTCTTTCTATCTCATAATTTTTGCAATATGTGGGGGATTGTTGTAAAAATAGAGTTTATATATAATGCTGGAAAAAGCATTTTGCAACACTATAGTTCATCTCTTATTGCTTGAACTGAAACCCACTTTTGTCACCATGACTCCTTCAATTTTGGCAACAATTAAGAGCAAAATACATGTGGTGTAGGTCTATTACAACAAATCCTATGTTGAGCTCGAGTCGCACATTGTGATTCCACTTTCGTAAGAAAAACAATGAGTTGGAAGTTCCGTCGCTGATGAAGGAATGTTGGCATAGGAGGTTGAGTTTTCTAAACCTATCTACACCTATAAATAGGTGCTCCAATGCTCTCAGAAAATATACTTTCATGCTTTCATTCTTCTCCTCTCTCTCTCTCTTTCTCTCATTCTTTTTCTCTCTCTTATCTTTCTTTTATTAAATCCTTGGTTATTTAATTTTTTACTAGTTTTGATAGTCTTTGAAAATTTGAGAAGTTTTCATTTGTATCCTAAAATACATGCACGATACACCATATATAAGTCCTTAAGGACACTAAATATATATACAATATGAAACTCTTTTCTTCGTGATATAGTAAGCTAAGCCAACACTTATATTAGGGGTGGGGGGGGGGGGGGGGGGAATTCAATTTTCTTGATCCGATCCACTTTTACTCCAATTCAATCCATTTATGTTCCATTATATTAAAAATCCAATCCATTTAAAATCTATTTTATTGGATCTGGATTTCAATCTGATGTACATTTTACATATTTTATGAATTAGATATCATTCTCTAAATCCAAATTTTCAAATATGGATAATAAAAAAAAATCCAATCCAAATTTTTAACCTAATTTTTAGTTGGTTAGGCTAAAGATCAGGATAAACTAATCCAAATTTGGTCGTATTTGTAACATGTCAAAATTTAGACCACAATGTTATAGTATATTAACACTCTAGTATAAATTAAGAACATGTAAATATAAAAATATAAAAAATTATGAATATTCAAGAAATCAAATTTTTTAAGTGTTTAAATCAAAATAATTATAATAAAAATATTACCACAAAATAATATACTTCGAATAATAAAATAAATTATAATACTTATATGTATACAATAAAATATTTTCGTTTGCAATTATAATAAAATATATTTATACATAAACAATAAAAAATTTAAGTTTACGTAAATATATGTATATATAATTATATAATATATGTATTTACGGTTATAGATAAATTTTATATATATATATATATATATATATATATATATATATATATATATATATATATATATATATTAATGGTAATACAATGAAAAGAAGATGGACAACACTGGATATAGAATGCAAAAGGAACCTTCATCACAATTTCTACTCCACATACATGCATCAACAGGATAACATATGATATTATGAACGATTAATGTCATATTAATTTTAATGTAATACAGGATAAAAATTTTTTGGAGAACCTAATCTTTAATTAACGAGACTAGCCCAGGAAACTGAAACAAGAAAAAATTATAGTGCATTCAAACTAAAGGCAAGATTGCAAATGCTACTATAAATAAGGGCGAGGTAAATGAAAGGGGAAAGGAAAAGAGAGACGGTAAGAAAAAAGAAAAAGAAAAACACAGTTTGTGCGAGTGTGAGAAGTGTGAGCACAGAAAAAGGAGATCAATAGTGAAAAGAAAGAAGGCAAAAACGTTCAACACCAGATAGTAGTTACAAATTTATATTTTAGTGTACATTGTTATTTATTTATATTCATCTCTAGTTATACACCGGTCCTAGTTGTTTAATTTATATTTACTCTCATTTATTTGGCCGTTTTGAATAAGTTGGTCGTGAACGAAATTTGACAATATTCAGTCGAGTCGGCCCCGACTGAAATTCAGTCGAATTCAGTCAAGTCAGTCCAGTTGAAATTTGGTTGAGTCGGCTGTGGGCCAAATTTGGCTGTATTCGGCTGAGTTGGCCCTAAACAAAATTTGGTCACATTCGGTCGAGTTGTCCGTAACCGAAATTTGGCTGTATCTAGTTGTGTCGACCCCAATCGATATTCGGTCAAATTTAGTTGAGTCAGCCCCTATCAAAATTTGGTTGAGTCAATCTTGACCTAAATTTGGTTGTATTTGGCCAAGTTGACCCCAAACGAAATTTTTTTGTTTTAGTAGAACCAATCGCGACCGATATTTGGCACTATTCAGCCGAGTCGGGCCCAAATGAAAATTTGTCGTACTAGGTCATGTAGGCTGCAACCGAAATTTGGTTGTCTTTAGCCGCGTCTGGCTCAATCGAAATTGGTTGAATTCAGTTAAGTCAGCCCGACCAAAATTTGGTTGAGTCAGACTTTGCCCAAATTTGGCCGAGTTGTTCCCGTGCCGAAATTCGATCGAGTTAATCCTAACCAAAATTTTGTCAAATTCGATCGTGTTGGTACTAAGAACACAAGTCTTAGAAAATTCAATTTAAATTTATTTTATAAACAATGGATTATGAATTTGAACTTGATCAAAATATTTGGATCTATATGTAAATCTTGATACAAATATTTGGATATGGATTTAAAAAAAAATCCAAATTAATTCTACTAAAAAAATAGATTTAAATGAAAAATCTAATCCATTTCTTTAGATTTAATATAGATGTGAATTAGATCATTAAAATTTTAATCCATGATTAGCACTAACTTATATTATATATACCTTTTGTGAAATTAAAAAGAAAAAGTAGGTTTATGTGTAGGGGTCTTGTAGGCCCATTGCTCTACAGTGGGCCAAGGTCCATTAACTCTAAAATCCAAAACGAGTTCTATGTATATCCTCGATTCTCCAATTCCATGGTCTTTTATAGGGTTAGATATTTTACATTATTTAAAGTTATTTAAAGAGAAGATAAATTTTATATTAGAAACTAATTTTGCAGGATGGATTAAAATGAAATATGAGTGTTATGTTTGTACGGTTTGATGATGAAAGGAAGAATATAGATGCACGTAACTAAACGAAAGTGGTTCTTCTCTGGAGCTCCCTTTGGTGAAGAATGAAGATTGGGGACAGTAGCATGTGGGAGGAAGTGGAAGATAGGAAAAATGCACGTATCGCAAGGCTCGACCCTTAGTAGTGAGTGATGAGTGTATCTGTTTGTGTATTAGTGCCTCTTCACATACTCAACCTTCAATCTCCACCCTTCTTGTGAGGGACCCCCTTCCATTATAAACCATACTTACCCACTTTAATTAATCAACCATCACTCTTTTCACCAATTCATTTCTTAATAAATTATCTCATATCTTATATCTTATATCTCATATCTCATATCTATCTCATCTCTATTTTAATATCTCAACTTGTGGGTGTGCTCTTTGACCCTCTTTATCCAAAACTCAAAAGGGACGATTTTTCAACCAATCCTTATCCAAAACCTCTATTTCATACCCTTTTTCATCACCCCATCTCTTATTCAAAACGCTTATGAATCTCACCAAATCATTTCCACACTTAATAACACAAATAACATGATTCCTTTTTGAAATTTACTAAACAATTTGTGAATAAAAATGTTTGGATTGGATAAGATCTGAATTATGATATTGCAAATAATGTTATGGTTCATCTATCTTTATCATTGTGCCCTTTTCAAATTCCAAATTTAGACCGAGTGTCATTTTCTACCCAATTCTTCCCAATTGCCATTCCATTCCCCTTTTCCTATTGTATGGGTTAATAGGACAAGAACAAATCTGAGGTATTTTAAGGTGGTGTCTAAACAAGACCAAAGAAGGTTCACCTAGTTTAGGTCCAACAAGATAAAAAGATAAGGTCACATTCACATAACATAAGCTGATATTAGGTAAGCTTTTTTTCTCTATCTCCTTTTTCTATCTCCTTCCCCAAACCTATACCTATGCTCAATAACCCTAATCCCCATCAAACTTTCTAATAATTTTCTCATCATATATATACTTTTCTCTCTAGTATCATATTTATTTACTCTTTTCTTTGAAAATGAGTTTTATTTCCTTGAAAACGATGTTCCTTCTTCGTACGCAATAAACCATCAAATCAATATTGGTTTCTTTTATTAGTTATATGATTTATTTGGTCAAGCTGGTGATAATATTTGTAAAGATTAATAATGTTTTAGATAAAACTCAATTTAACCAATAAAATCGGAACACCTGTTTTTTTCTTTTCAGATGGGGTGGTGAAAAATTAAATTTGCTTTGATTAATGAAATAAATAAGAGTAGAAATGTAAGTTTGAGTAGAGAAAAGTGAAGAGCTTTTGGGTGTTTCTTTTGTAAAGTCTAAATTGTCTTTGAAACATTTTTGTAAATTTAAATAAAACAAAGTGTACATTTTTTTTTTCGTAATTATGTGGGTGAAGCAAAAATGGACAACGTGATTTATCTCTCAAGTGGGTATCATCCCTCTAATAAAATCATAGTTATAATGTTTCAAATAATACAACTTCAATTTAAATTTAAACTTTAAAAAGATAATTTGTCTCTCACACAGTCTAATTCATCTTAAAATACTAAAAACACCGGATATCTTAAATATGTCCAAATTAATGTTGAACCGCAACCTAAGCAAAGTAAACAAACAAACTATAATGACGTGAAAGGCATAAAAGTAGATATTATATGTGATAGTTATTTTTGTTCGATAAAAATGATCTGTTAATAAATAAAACCACTTTTAGTTGTAACAATGTTTTCTTTTGTCAATAAATATGCGTTTGTAATCCTCTGAATTGTGATAATACTTCCAACTTGATTTATTTATTAAAATAAGGTTAAAATATTTTTTTTCCGAATTTTGTTTAATTTGATTTTTTTCTAGTACCGTTTAAATTATTAACTGTAATGAACAGTGACGGACAACTGTCACTTCGTGGTTTTTTTCTTTTCAAAATTTTTAAAATTTTCTTTTAAATTTTTGTAAATGTCCATTTGTCAACCCAGTCGTGTTACGTGTCAAAGTCAATGTTTTATATTCAATTTAGTCTCTATATTTGTTATTTTTGTTCAATTCAATCCCAAGTTTGTTTAAAATTGAACATTTTTGTCTCTCTCGAATTTGGAACAAAATTTAATTTTTATATTAAAGTTATAATGATATGAATTCTAATATATTTAATAAAAATGTGAATTTTAACATAAAATTAAATTTGGTCTTAATTTGGAAAGAGAACAAATTGGTTCATGTTTGTTCTGATACACCCAATAAGTCCCTCCTCGCTTAGAAGTCGAGACAAAGTGAAGTTAAATACCCCTTCCTCCCTCCATCATCTGAGGCGTCTTTTAAGGACAAAACCATGACGGAACTCCACGCTCCAAAATGGACAATACCCCGTGTGGTCTGACAACTCCCCTTATCCTCAACTGAGGAGACTTGTTTCGGTACATTCAATAGTCCATCATCGTTTAGAAGTCCCTAACGATGGTGATGACTACCGGACCGACGACAATTGTTAGGTTGAAATGCGTACATTTACAAAAAAAGAAAAAAATCAATGTTTATGACCGTTAATGATTTTACATATGACTAATCTTAGCTTTCCACTTTATTTTAATTTGAAGTGGCACACTTAAAATAAAAATAATTACTTTTACCAAAGGTTTTACTTTATTTTAAAAAAATATATACATTTTTAATTAGATATCTTTACATTATAATTATTTTAAAATTTAATTAATTGTATTTATATATTACATTGTTATAAATTTATGAATATATTACCGATTCTCATATTTATTTATATTTTAATTATTTTTTTAATAATTTAAATTTATATTTTTGAAAATATAAATTTTAATTCTATAAAATTTCAATCAATTTTCCATAAACAGGTGTGTAATAAATAATATAACATATATAGCATTTGAATGTAGCTATATTTAAATTTATTTGTTTATATACAATATGTATTCTACTTTCTGTTCAATATGTATTATAAATAAATATAAAAGTATTTATATGAAAAATTAATTAATATTTTAAAAATTTAAATTTAAATAATAAAAATTAATGAAGCATAAATAAATATTAAAAATATTAATAATTTTTTATAAAACTATAATGTTGCATCAAAATTTAGAACTTAATTACTATAAATAATATCAGTTACAAAAAGTTGTAAATAAGTACATCTAAATATATCTAACTATAATATATTTTTTATAAAGTAAAATAAGTGTTATCATTAAAAAATGATTCTTTAGAGTGGGGAAATTTTTAATTATAAGTATTAAATATTTATTAATGAAGAGAAAAGAAATGATTGTAGTACTGTTTCCATATTGGAATAATTATAATCATTAAGTATATATATTTATTAATGAAGAGGAGAAAAATAAGTTTAATGCTTGGGAGACCTTCCTTAATATATGTTAATGAGATTTTAAGAAAGAATTAAATACACCTGTCAGATTTTTAACTATTAGTCTAAAATAAATTGAAAGGTCAAAACTAAGAATAACACAATTTAGTTACTTCTAGAGTAAATAGACCCATATGTTTTCATATCTTGATATAAAAAATTATATTTTTCATTAATTCAAAATAATTTTGATGAAATATCTTATTATTAGAATATGCCTTATAAAATTCAAAATATTCTTATCCTTGAAAGTTGAAAATATTCTTTCATCCTTTTATTAACAACAATTAAAAGTTATTAAAATATGAATCTTATAAGGAATTGTATTATAATAATAATTGTTAAGAAATATATTAATTAAAAATATACATATAAAATAAGACCACAGAAAGTTAATTAAAATCTTAAATGATAACTCTTAGGAGTTATGTAAATAATTTATAAAACTTAAATTAATAACGTTTATATATTTATTGACCTTGAACTTGGAAACTGTAGTTCACAAAAAAGTCAAAAGTGAAGGTCCCTAAGAAAACAATGGGCAAAAGGGTAGGTTTGTCATTATCCACTAAGTAGAGTACAAGATTGGGATTTTGCTTTTGGGCTCCATCTTGTGGACCCAGAAATCCACGTGGCATTCATCTGTTGAGCCTCTTGACACTATGAATGTCTCTAGAAGGTGATCAAACAGAGAGAGTGACACTCATCTCTGTTCTCTCTGAGTTTTTCTGATGAGAAAGAGAAAGAAAGAAAATCACATAAATTACATTAAAGTACCAAAATTTTCACCGCAGAACCTTACTTTTCCACCTTATAAAAGAAATCGGTGTCACCAAACGTTTCACTTACAACGTTTCCTCTCTTTAGCCACCACCCTTTCACGTGTCCTTCTCTTACCTTGTTCGCTCCGTCTCTTGCCGAGGAAAAGGAAAAACCTCAATTGGGTTCCTTTGTTTTTCTTATTTCCTTGTTCCCATAACGAGTTTCTTTGTGGGGGGTTTCTTACGTGAAGTTTTCACCTTTGTTGAAGGGGTGACGCAGAGATTGTTGACACAGAGGTTAAAGGGTGGTGCTAGTTGAAAAATGGAAGGAAGGAAGCAAATGGGTTCTTCTTCTATTACTTCTGAGCTCTTTGGGCCCAATCAGTCCCATAAATCTTCTGCAACTGGAATTTTTGAATCTATGTTTCCTCCACCGTCTAAGGTGAGATGTTTGTTCGGTTTGATTTTTGATAGTTCAATTTTATTTAATATTTTTTCCTTATCTGCATTTCATGCTTCACATGAACGATTTTGCTGTGTTTTATATCGGCTTTGTTGTACTGATATGGATTATGGTTTGTGATTTAACGTTTGATGTGTCATTAAACAATATATCCTCACCACCATCATCATTTTGTTATGATTCAGGTGTTGGGGAGAGAGTCTCTGCGTTCTGAAGCAAGTGAGAAAACTGCAAGTGAGTGGTGGAGCTCAAATATTGGTATTCCCGGTTATTATACTCTAGTTTCGCCACTCTTCTTTCAAGTTTCGTTAATTTTATGTAGATTTTTGGAAATGCTTTAAAATGTAATATTAATAAAATATCACATTATCTGTTGGCTCTAATCTGTTTCCTGTTCAGAATTTTCCTTTGTTATGTCTTGGTATATGCTTATTGCGTCCTTAGTGGTGTCTCCTTCATTCAATTCACCAAATTGCTATACATTCCAGAGTTCTGAGAACCAGTTAATACTTCATATTAAGAATTCTTATAAATACTCTGTTTCGAATAGAATTTAACTGTTAGTAAGTCAAGATATTTTCATATATGGATGAAACCATACGAAATGGATATGTATTCAATATTTCAATTACTTAAAAGCTTCTGATTAATCAGTGGATATTATTTTTTTTTTTCAATTTTTCTTTGCTATGAATGCAGATCACATCAGCAAGGAAAGTGGTGGTGAAACTCAGAACACAGCACATAAGGATGTGAGTTCTATGTATCAGGAACAAAAAGTTCAACCATGTCAGCTTAGCTCATCAATCCATTATGGTGGCCAGGACATATATTCTCGTCCTAAGAGTACACAGGATTCTGAATTCAATTCTTTGGTGATTACAGTTACTATATATTGTTTGTATTATATAGTCATTTTCAAAGCGTACAACCAAAAAACCAGAGTATATGTGTGTATGAAAACATTCATGTCTTGCTAACTCAAATCAAATGTAAATATCTTGCAAGGGAAAGAACAGTTACTATATTATCTTGTTAAACTGATCCCTAGATAGAGTTTAAGACAATTTGAGATATCTAGCCAAGAGAAATTAGTTATTATTTGTCTATGTTGTATTTTATTTAATTGATAATTTTTTTTTCATACTATGCATACTATTAGGAAAGCCTAACATGTTTTTTTTATGTAGATGTACAAGAAAGATGGGGTTGAAGATGATTCAGGAACTGCTTCAAGAGGAAATTGGTGGCAAGGTGATATATATTACTATTGATTTCACAATTGGCCTCTACTGTTCTAATTGTCAGTCACTGGTTTTTTATTCATTTTCTGTCTTGTAACTTCTATCCACAGGGAGTCTGTATTACTAAGATCGCACTTGCCAAGAAATATGCTCCTTAAGGTATACGAGTTGCTTATAGACTTTGCCAAATGGTACTCTATAGATCTGATTAATTTTCATTTCCTTGAACTTTTCACTCTCTTAGTATAGTATAGTTTATTTGAAATCAAAGTAGCCTTTGAAAATTTACAAAAGGATTGTGAATGGTTTGAAATCAACTCGACTGAATCAGAAACTAGAAGAAAAACATGGAACTACCTCATCCTACTCTCGAATTACGCAGGGATAAAGAAAAAGGAAAATACAAAGGAGACAATTACTACTTCCATAGGTGATAAATGTCATGAAAAACTGTAATTATGTGATTTGGTAATAGATTCAATCCTGTGAGCTTTTGATGTTCCATTGTGATTCAGGCACAATGGAGAGTTATATTCTAGATTGTGTTATTTCTTCTTCTTTAGAAAATCTTTGGTGAAAATTTGTAAATAGGCAACCTACCCTCTCCCACAATTGCATAGTATAGAAAATCATAAGGAAAAATGACCAAAGGAGAAGGGTCAGGTGGACCTTATCGATTTTCATTATGTACCCGCAATTCCATATACATGGTACCACATTTTTGAACTGCTATACACGTTTCCTGTTTTATATGTAACATCTTTTGATTTTATGGTTTGTGATTAATGAGTTGTTTGCATTTATGCAGGTAAATAAGAGGATAGTTTAGCAGTTTAGGCCATCTTTTGTTGCGTGCACCAGTTATGAATAGCGTGAACGTTGTGGATGGCTTGGCTTGTTGCTTTCTCCAGCCAAAACAGAATCACTATATGAACCTGTAAAGAGTATAGTATTGAAAACTGTGGTAATGTGAAAGTTGTATTGTATGGTATAGGAACTTCATGCATCATCATCAGCTACTCTCTTATGTGGCTGAAGCTTTTAAGCTTTTACTTTAATGGGAGGAACCCTCTTTTACTGGTTTCCCCTCTACTTTGTATTTCAGATGTTGTAAGTGAGAACTCATCATTTATGTACATATAATATATATATGTTCGTATATCATCTTCCTGCACTTATGAAGCTGAGTGCAGCACTAAGAGTTTTAAACACATTAGTTATACCAAATCCATCCCTCTAGAAACTGAGACGTGGATTAAAGCAAGTACACATTTTATTCCATTAACTTGTGAGAGGACATGGTATATATGTTATAAGCGGGCCAAAAAGTTTTAAAAGTTTTGATAATCGAAGAACTAGGTGTGATATGCTTTTCCTTTTTTCACATGATTAAGTGATGGTGTTTGGAAGGTGGTAGATGCTTGGGTATTGTTGGAGCACATTGATGGGTAATAGATGTTGCAGTACTGGGAATAATAAAGTGGTAGTGAAAAGAATGATGATGTGTGTTGTCCATGGAAGCCAAGAAAATGCCACGCAGTGCTACAAGTTAAAACACTCTTGAGATGGAGCACGGTCCACCACCTAGGAAGCATATTTATGTAGTAACATGTTGCAACACTTCGCTTACAAACGTGTCCACTCATCTTCAATTCTCTTCCAAATTATTTTTGCATATCCATGCTGGGACACGACATCTAGCGGTCCTTGTCTCTCCTCGTTTTAGAGATTTTTTTGTTGTGTTTTTGCTGGAGTGTTAAAATGTACATTAAATAAGTGCGATAGAATTGGATCAATTAACTTTGTAAAATGATATATCCATTATAACTGGCCTATATGAAATTAAAATTAAAATATATTTTAAAATTAACAAAGTTATGTAAATGTATAAAATAGTTCAAAAAACACTTATATTTAGAAGAAAATATTAAGATAAAATTAATTAAGAGACTATGAACTCATTCTAGCTCATGTTTACTACGAATATACAGTTTTTTATTAGTTTACTCCTGATATACATTTTTTAATGGGTAGGATTAGAAGTACCGAGACCATGTTTAAGACTTTTTCACTATAACTAACATATTTTGTTGTTATGGTGTTAGAATTTCAATATTGAATAACTGCAAAATCATCAATGAAAAATTAGTATGGTATTTATTAGGTTGGATTATTTGATAACCCAACTTTATTTAATTCTATATAATTAGATTAGGTTGAATTTAATTTATGATTGGGTCAAACTTGGTCTAACCCAGCTCTTACGGGTTGAATAATGGGTTTGGTACAGATGACCCAATACTTAATCCAATGTTCACTACTAGTACTACACTTGTACTATGTTTTTTGTTTTTTTTTTTTTTATGTCCTGACATAGTTGAATTAGTTTGGACGAGGGTGTTTCAACTTAATTTATCGATTTACTTGAAATATTAAATTGGTATTTTGATTGTTCTTTTTCAATTAGATTGATACTTGAAATTTAAAACTTTTAATTAAAGAAAGAAAGAAATATTTTCAAGCTATAAACAATCATTATTATTTTTCAATTGATATAGTAAGATTTTTGTTCTTATGTATGATAGTATTATTTCAATAAATATTAATAAACATTTTTTGTCAACATTAATGGTGTTCTTTCACTGACTTGGATACAACTTTTGTTTTCTATTGTTATTTTAAGTTGATATCAAATCATTTGTTTTCTTAATATCTATCAAAGTTAACTTTTCTACAACATACACTATTAAAAAAATCTCATCTTCAAAATTAATTTTAATAACAAAAATAATTAATCATTATTATGATCAATTTAAATTCTAATTTTAATAATACAAAATTAAAAATAATTAGTTATTAAAATAATCATTATTATAAATAAAAAATGATAATTAATTTATAATTTAATATTTAAATTTAATTATCAAAGTTTTGACTACAAGAAATTAGTTCTTAAATTGGTCTATGATTAATCACAAAATTTAAAAACTAATTTCTTTCATAAATGTAAAAATTATATTCGGTTTAAACACAAATAAAAATTATTTTAAATAATTTAAAAGATGAAAGATATACTTAAACAAAAAATAAATAAATAAACGGTCACGTGACGAAACACATAGTAAATATTTTATTCATGCATTGAGCTGCTGGGTCTTATTCACTTGGAAGTTACAAATACGACAAACATGGAGTCCAGTCACAGTTTGTAGCAGCTGATACCCATATATACTGTATCTTTCATTTCCGTAACAATCTTCACTCTTTTAAGGCAGTGTGTAAGCTGCAAAAGTTACCATTTTACATCAGAATTTGCATATGCACATTGCTAGTTACAAAATAATGAACAGTAATCATAGCAGTATACTAGTCATACATATTTTAGAACATTTTCGCAGTATAATGTCTCTTCATCATCTCATTCATTACACAGACGTGTGTTGAATGTTATTACTTATTACACGTAGTTGTAATTGTAGTGAGAAGTGTAATGATTATAACTTGAGTTCTGAGTACTGATAAAAAGAAGGGAGAATGAAACTTACGTCCACACTTGTAACCAACAGGGCGATTAGCGAGGTTGCAACGCTTGGGGATGGTGATAGCAATCTGAGGGTTGACTCCAGCCATTTTAGCTGTGTTTGATAGCAGAACTGCACAGAGGCAGCTAGGATTCTGCCCTATTTTCTTCACCTGTGCACAGCAACTCTGAGAAACACTAGCATTCTCATCTTGTGCTGCTGAAGCACATGGAATAAGCTTAATAGCCTCATTATCTGGGGTAGTAGATTTCCCACATTCCCCAGCACTATCCACCTTTGCAATACTCACAAGCACCACAAACCCAACAACACATGCAAACTTCACAACACCCTCCATTCTCTCTCTCACTTAAACTGATTCTGCCATCAACCCTTCCATCTGATGAGGTTTTATAGCCCAACATGCTCCAGAAAGTGTTTGCTCTGTCACCACCTTCTCGTTAATGGAGCTTGCACTAGGATAAGGAACACTCTCTTATTGCACCACTTAGGAACAAAAAGCAGGTGTAAACACAATTTTGCTCCACCCATTGTCCTATCAAAGTAGGTGTGTCTTTCCCAACAACACAAATTCTTTTTGTTTTTCTTGTTTTCAGATGTAGCCATTATCCATAGTGTGTGCAGATCAAGAGCAATGTTTGATGCCACCTCATCCTCAATCAATTGCAGAACCAATATACTTTATAAAAACCTGTCACCAACTTATCTCAACTACCACCGCCCCCTAATACTACACTTTATTCTTGGAGGAACATACATAGCAAAATGTACACTCATCTTCTTTGTAGCTTAAAGTATATAAACTATTAGAGCTATCATTATTAAGATATAAATAATAAGATAGTTGAGTAGAGTAGGTGAGTGTGTGTGTATATAAATACTTTTGTATTTATTCATTTTGAATAAATAAAAATTATAATCTTTTATCATAAGAGATCCATTTAAGAGAAGTTTTGCAAACTATCAGAGGTATGATTATATTCCAGTTAAAAAGAGTCTGATTCAATTAGTTAAACAATATAAACTCTCTTCTATACAAAAAAAATGAAATTAATAATATTTCATAAATAGAGATCGATTTAAGAGAAATAATTTTAGTTTAAAAATCTGTAGATACGTAATTAGAACAAAAGATTTCATAAGTAGAAGGTCAAGTTTTTGAAAAAGAAAAGGAATTAATTATTATAGAACACAGATCAAATTGTGGATAATGAATTATAAGAGACCAAATTATAATTTAGCATTTTATTTCTTTTCTTTGTATACTTTAATTAGTAAATTTTTTTTATAGTACATTAAATGTACACTATGTCTGGATTAAAATGGACAAAGATAAAAATACTACAAGAACGCACTATTTTAACTTCCAAATTAGGGCATGGGCTGGGTGACGAACACACATACGTTGGCCAAACTCATGCAAAATCGACATCAACTCAAAATTACTTAGACCAAAACATATCTACTTGCGTAAGCATTCAAAAATTATTATTTTTAAGATTTTCGTCGATGGTCGACGCATGAATGTTAAGGTAAAAAAAAATCAGGTTAAAGTAAGGGGGAAAACATATCAAATTTTACTTTCACTTTCCCCCTTCAATTTTCACCTCCCTCGAGCCTCCAACGAGTGAAGTGGTTCCCTCTGGCGTGGGTTTCCTTCTTTCTGGCACGGGTTCTATTTTTGTAGCACTTATCATTTTATTACTTTCTATTTTTGTAGACCTATATTATTTGGGCACCGGGGCATGAGTGACATATTCAAAAAGTGTATGAGGTAAAAGTCAGAAAACGCTTATCTGATATGCTCACAAAAGCTAGAAAGAAAATGAAGAAACCCAGTTGGATGGGTGAAATAACTTGGATTCAGTTGATTGACTATTGAGAGAGTAAAGAGTTCAAAGACATATCCTCTCAGAATAAAACAAACAGAACTTTAGTTAGAGCTGGAGCACTACACTCTACAGCACCTTGACATTGCATTGGAACTCGTAAGTTTTCTGTAACACGTATACCAAATTTGCTTCCAATATTATTGAACATTTTATATTGTTGGTGATATAATATTACTAATTGCATAACTTTTCTCAGGAGCGAAAACATGGTCGTCTTGTGAATCCAGTTGAGTTGTTTCTTGTCACTCATAAGAAGAAGGACGATACTTAGGTAGATACACATGCATGTGAAGTATATGTAGGTTGTCAATAGTTGATTTAATTTTGTTTGTTCTATACAATTCTGACACTTTTCAAATATTATGAATGAGTATGAGACATATCATCAATGTGTGCAGGACATGGAGACGGATAGTTGTACAAGAACTACAACAACAACAACAAAGATTCAATGTTGGAAAGATGTTGTTGGAGGAAAAACTAGAGGCAGAGTTTATGGCACTAGGGACATGGCTGCAAACATTCATCATGGTGTATCATCCCTCACTCAACCTTCTACTTTAGCCTGCACAATTCATCCAAGACCAGAACAATTTGAGACAGAGAGGCTTCTAGAAGAAGTAAAACAAGTCACTATAAGAGCTGATGAAAATGATAAAAAATATGCTATGGTTCAAGAAGAATTGGGTTTGGTCAAGAAACAATTAGCCATGATGTTGGAGAAACAGGCTACAAACACTTCAACAGGCACCAGTCGTGTGCATCCGCATTATAATGAAGACTTAGATGATAAGCTCGTTCCTTGAAGATGGTACATCTTTGTTTTTGTTCAAATTGTGTATACATTTTCTAAAACTTTACTTTCTTAATTATATTATAGGATACTAATAAAGTGGCTTTAGAGATTAATCTCTTACATATTATTTTTTCATTTTTCAGTTTTCAGAGCAATCCTTCTCTCTTTCATTGTCAATTATGGCTTGGAGGTGGTTGCTATTAGGTTCTATAGGCTAAGTAGTATAGGCTAAGTAGGAAAACTTAGAATGAAATGCAACTATGACTGTAATGACAATATTAGGACTTTTTATGTGAATGTAGTGACAATATTAGGACTTTTTGTGTCACTGTAATTTGATCTTGAACTGATGGACTTTTGTGTGACTTTAACTTGATCTAATTAAAGTCACAATGTACTTAAATTTTATGTTTGCAATTTCAATCCTAATCTAAATGAATGAAATGATATCCTAGATTACAGGAATGCTGGATTGTTCGAAATGTGTTTGGATACAGGTTTTGGCAATGGGTTCCAGTAGTGGATGTAGTTCTCCATCTGGTATGTGCTTGAAAACAAACATTGCATTTCAAATTTAGAATGTATTTACGTCGGCCAAACCCACGCTAGGGCAACGCCAACTATTAAAGTGACAATTGTTTGGCTAGACTTGACCCACGCATAGTCCTTGCTTCAATTTCTTGATTCAATCATGTGTGGGCTTGGCCTCCCAAATTAAGTTATTTCAATTATTCTAACCCACATAAATGAAGTTATTTCGATCATTTGTGGGCTTAACCCACGCAAAGCTCATACAAAAGTGAGAAAATGCATTGAATTCTTCCCATTTGCGTCGTCCTGATTGACAATTTTTTTTTTTTTAGTTTTCTATAGTGTTCGTGGGCTTGACCCATACATATAAAATTATTATTATATTTTTTATGTGTTTTCATCGGTTAAGTCGAAGAAAAATGAGCAACAATTGTGCGTCCTCATTTAGCCAACACAAAACACCTTTGCATCCAAAAAATGGGTGTGGTCCATGCTATCATCGTTGAACCGATATCATCATCCTATTATCATTGGTTTTTTGTTGTTGGTGTTCGTTTTTGGTCGACAAAAAGAAAGTAAATTCATATAGTGAAAAAAAGTATGTGTAAAATCAAAATTAAATTAAAATTATAGATATTTTAAACTATGAAGGCTAAGTACTTAAAAGAAAAAAAATACATAAAAAAATTAAACCATCAATAAAAATTATATTTAACTAAAATTGAAATATATTTATTTTGAAAATAAAACCTGTTAGAAAACTCCTACTTTATATTGTAAAATAAAATAATAAAATTCACTTGCTAAGAATTTTCTATTAGAAAAACATATGGAATATATATATATATATATATATATATATATATATATATATTCTTATAAGAAAATTTGAATATTTCTCATAGTATTATTTAGTGATGTTAAAACGGGTCAGTCTAATCTGTTTAAGTCTGTCCCGTTTCTAGTACGTTAAAATCAGGTTGAATTAGGCCAATTCGACATATAAAGGCAATAATATTCTTTTTAGTGACACGTTTTTTTCCATGAGATACCAACTAACTTATTTTGAAACATATTAAATAAAACAATTCAATGATGTGAATATTCATTATTTTTCTTTGCTGAAACACATTTTTTGCTTTAATGTATAATTCTATTTTTATATATGCTGTACTAATTTTCATAATTCTTTTAAACACTTGAATCATTCATGGGTATGTACATCTCAATGAAATATTTGAGTAATTTTTCTAAAACCCTTCGTATATACATTCCAAAGGAATATTTAGGTACCAGATACAGATGTATGAAGTATGATGGCAGGTAATAAATAAGTAAGCCTTAGTGATTGGAAGTTGATCTATGAAATTTTCACATGCGCAGCGTTATTTTAGAATTGAAAATCAATTACTATTATACTTAAAATGAAATAGAAAATTAGTTCTCATCTAAGGGCATTTGGTCTAGTGGTATGATTCTCGCTTAGGGTGCGAGAGGTCCCGAGTTCAATTCTCGGAATGCCCCCCTTCTTAGTTTTTCATTTTATTACATGGTAGCTCTGTTCATCTCACTATCTTTTATTCTTTTTTATACCCTTCACAGTGGTTTAGTGAAGTTGATTTAGTCGGAAAATGACACAAAAGATCCCTCTTTGAGGCTCCACATCGCTGCCAGAAGTAAATAACAAAACACTACCCACTCTTTACTGTGTTGAATCCTTCTACATGTTTCATATACATACAAATGATACAGAGATGAGAAAAAATAAAAAAAGAACAGTTGAAAAATGCTTTAGCTATGAAAGATCAATAGCCTCACACATGCCATTTCCGGTCAAGGATACTTGGGCTGGCACCACCTTCTGTACTGGACTCCACATCAGTTTCACATGCTGCCACTTCTTCATCAACTCTATTTGATTCTGAAACTTGTTTCTCAGTTGAACTGCCACTGTTCTTCCCTTTTGGATCAATGCTAAGAAAGTCAGTCAAAGATTTCTTCGCACCTGCCCCTCTTTGATGGAGGTTGTTGTCCTTGTTGAGTGGAGACTTCCCTCCCTTGGAAGGACTAATATGTGATGGAGAAAGGGCTGGTGTGCCTAAAGCTGATTTGTAGGGTGTGCTGGGGACAGGTACCGAGTATGGAACTGATATTCTCTGCTTGTGAGTTACTACACCAACTTTTGAGAGTGAAGAGATTTGATCTGAATGTTTGGTCAAGTCGTCCACATAGAGCACATCATCAATCCGTGCTACCAAGTTAAATGCCAAACTCTCCAACACTCTAGAGTAGCTCTCCAAAATGGCTTTTCCAACATCCTACACATAAACAGATTTGAAGGATTCAGAATATGGACAAGACATTCAAGAAACAAAGACTAAGGTCTTTATTGTTCATGCATAGAAAAAAAAAATAATGAATGTAATAAACCTTGTTGTATTGGATTTTGCTCGTGTCCAAGGTTGTTTGAGGCAGACCAGGAAAACGCTGCTTCAAGGAAAGCAAGAGGCTTTCTGCTCTCTCTGCAAACAAATCCCTCTTGTCTGCATCAACCATGAGATCCTTGACCATTTCCCATGATGATCTTGAACTAGACCTGGCACTGATTGCAGGCTTGGAGTTGGTCTTCTTGCGCCAGATATACATTGAAGCCTCGGCTCGGTTCGCAATCTCTATAGCTTGATGCTCAGAAGATAAATCAAGGCAAGCCAGCAAGCACTCAGGAGAAAAATGATCTGATGTGATATAACGATGTATAACATCCCCCAAGCTTAGTCTAGCAGTCTGCAATGTACTTAGTTGTTTCATTTTCTGTTTTCATGTTTGAAAATTTTGAATAGATAGAGATCATTTTTATCATTCATATATTAATAATACCTTTGGAAGAGATTCAAAATAGGAGTCAGGAATGTCCATTTCTGCTATAGTGATGCTGTTAATGGCCATTGCAGCCTTTAATATCTGGTTTGTGCAATCACGTTTGTGCTGCAACTGCTTCCTTGAGTTTTGATGGAGACCACAGGGAGGGACTCGTGGCACAGGAAGCCACCATTTCTCCTCCTGCCGCTTAAGTGCTTGTCGGAATGATGATACACCATCAGCATCTGGAGCTAGAACCCCCTGGTCTACATACCAGAACTCTGTATTCACAAAACTATCTAGAATTTCCTGTGAAAACACCAGAATTTAGAATGGACTATTTCTTGAAACTGGACTAGTGATGTGGATTTTTCAATGCTCTAGAACTTACAAGAAGCATGTTATCCAATTTGCGCAGGGCTGGAAGATTGACATAGAGATCTGAGCGCGGTCGACAAGTCATGACCTGATTCACATTTCATAAACATTGTTGTTAACTATCATAGTTATCTACCTCTCTACATCAAGCAATGCTAGTAAAAAATAAAGGTATTTGTATAGTTGTACCTCAAGCTTGCTTCCATCTGGAAATGTCTGCCAATTAGGTGTGAATTCAACTATATGATCACTGACAGAAAGAAACCACTCTATCTCCCTTCGCCACATTGCTTTCTTCTCTGAACGCAGGGGTTCTAACCTCCAAAGTTGCCCAAAGAGAGTAGCTATATATATATATATATATATATATATATATATATATATATATATATATATATATATATATATATTCAACGAGCCATCACAATCAATGCAGGAATATCAATCAATAAAATCACCATAACCAACTTTCCCCAATTAATACTAAACAAAAACCAAATGAAAACGCAATAACAATTTACTTCACTTACCACATAGATTGGTTATGGCATTTGAGATGGCCAAGGCTGTAGGGACCCCATTTCCACAACCTGACATATCTTCTCCAAGTAACAATTTTGCAAACCTCTCCTTCATCATCTCAATCTCTACATGCGAGAATCAAAATTAAATCATGAAGTATAGAACTTATCATAGTGAAATCATAGATGTTCAAAGGATAAAATGTACATTAGGTCTATCAGAATATGGTCAAATTTGGTTTTAGCCTCTACATTTCATAAATGATAGTTTATGTTCTTCTGTTTTTTGAGATGTACTGAATTGCATCCGTGGTTTTAAAAATAAGAACAAAACTATTGGTTTTAAAACAGAGAAATTAAAATAAATTTAACCAAACCCCCATAGTCCAAAAATACATTTTACAGAAACAAGAGACTTTGTGCATAAAATGAATACCTGGTAAGGCTGTAACTTGTTTCTTAAACTCCTTATTCTCCAAAACCGAGTGCTTCTTCTCTCCATCTTCACTGCCATGAGGACTGGCACAATCTGATGCAGCAATTTCCTGAACCGTCCAACCCACCGAAGGTGGTGAAGACGAGTCCTCGGTGCTACTCCTACTGTTCTCCTCATGAGTGGTCTCGGATGACAGAAAATCTGAGCTGAAACTGCTCTCACGACCCTTTTCTTCAATCAAATCAGCAAAAGTTCCTCTCTTACCACCATTTTCACTTCCTTTACCCTCTTCAACAACCTCATTCTTCTCAACCAAACTCAAACCCTCCATTGCAGCAGCTTTCCCTTCAACAAAACCAGACGAAGAAGAAGAAGAAGCATAGAGGACAGAGTTGTTAATCACCATGCCATGGTACTGAATCCTCCTCAAGCAAAACCCTTGTGACAGTTGAACTCTGAAACACAAACTTCTAAGAGATTTAGACACCCAGAAGACCAGAATGGAAAAGGGGTTAGGATTAGTGGACCTTCTGAGCCTCACCAATGGGGCACAATGCTTCTGGTGCTGTTGTTGCGTCTGTTTTTGTTCTCTCACTTCTTGTTGGGTGATAGTACTATCCATAAGTTGTTAACTTAAACCATGTCTCGTGTCTGGTAGTGTGATGAGAAGAGAGAGAAAGATATGTGCACAAACACAAATTGTGGGCTACCTTTGATTGCTTACTTATATGTCAAGGGTGAACCTAGGCATCATTACTATGGTTTTGTCCCAAACACATCAAGTGTGAGATATGAGACAAAAATCCGTGTTCACCTCATTTCATAGATTTTCTGTGGAATGTAAAAAAAGTACAAAAAATGGTATAATTTATAGGTTAAAACTTTCTTTTGAAATGTGAAAATTTATAGTAATGCACTTGTACTATAGTTCTTCTTCATGCATTCGCCATTAAGACAAGTTACCCCACAGTAATATTCCTCTGCATCTCTCCACTGATGTGACAGGATTCTCAGCTTCATACACACACCTTACAGCTAGCTAACAAATAATATATATTTACATAAGCAAAAGAAAAAAAGAAATTAATTTCACATTGATTAAGGGAAACAGTTACATTCATTATCTCTGCAACAAAGAACCTACAAATTCATAACTCAAATCAAACTATTCCAAACGATCTTTAGTTTTAGTTTTACTGGTCCATGTTTGTTAAGCTTTTGCTTAAAGTAAGAATACAAAATCAAAAGGGTATTAATTAATGTCAATGTTTTGAAAAATATAATAAAAAATGTCATGGGAAATCGTGTAAACCACGGATCTGGCTATGATGACCAAATTTGTGATTCATTGTTGATAACTCTTGACTAACTCATTAATTACCCCTTAAAAAACCTAAAACATTAATTAAACCAGTTAATTAGTCATCCTCATTTTAAAATTAGTAGCTACTATTGCAGATTAGGGTAATGTCTTCACTTTGTAATGCCTACGCTCCAACATGCTCCTCCTTCCTTCAATTGCCCTCAACAAATTGTGTCCTGAAATCACACTTTTGGACACTAGTTTCGGTAATAAAAGGGGTGTTCAATTAAATGTGAATATGCAAGAAAATTGAATTCTCTTCAAGCACAGTTAAAAGTAAAAAAAAAAGGAGAAGAATTTGAAATTGTTTGGCTCCTAGTTGGAAGGATTAGAAAGTCATTTGGCAAAAGTGATACACCCTTAAAGAAATGCCTCCTATAATTTTGAGGTTCCAAAAGAAATATTATCAAACTCACAAGAGGGTACATTGGTAAAAATGCTTAATTAGGGTTTAGGGCCGTTGGGCTATGCTATTATTTTGTATTTTTCTCCCTTTATCTCCATGATTTTTCTCTTGGGTGGAAATATTTTGTTTTTATATCTCATTCACGTTACGGCACAAATGAGCACTATTATATTTGGGTTGTGAAATTGACATAATTGTAATTTGCAAACATAAGAAAATGTTTGGTTTGTGACCAATACTTTGGTGTGGTTCTAAAGAATATTAAAAGAAAAAAACAGTCAAATCATGCAAACACACAAAAAGGGCACAAACTAAAATAAGAAAAATTGTTTATAAATCCAAGTGAAAAGGACGTAAGTTTATTAAGTGAGTTTGTGGTTGAGATCTAATCTAATCAAATCATGATTATGACAATAATGTCATTCAATTACTTATTTTCTTACTTCCCTTTCAAGGCTTTTCCTAGTATCAAAACTAACATACATAGTTTTCTGATTTTCTCATGATGCTGGTTGTTCCAACAGAATTTGCAAAGGAAAAATGGAAAGAGATCCCACCAACGGCTACCAACTACCAAACGTTTGAAAACCTTTGAGAGGGAACAATAAAACTTAAGCCTCAAGAATTTTGAGATAGCATTAAAGCTACCCTTATTTACTTTCTTGCTTTTCCCTTTTGTCCATTTTCCTTCTTTTATTTACAAGTTCCCAAAGTCATCATATATTTAGATTATTCCTTCTTTTAATTTGAACCCACTTCAGTTCAAGTTTTGAATAAAAGGAAAAAGATTTGGTTTTCATTTCTTGCTTCTTCTGCCCAATAGTTTGTGCTTTTGGTTCTCTATTAAATATGCATACGCTCAATGGCGTGAAAAGGCACCAACAATTAAAGACTAAATGGCTATTTCTATCTTTTCAAATTTGAAATTTGAATATGAAAGAAAAAAGTTATGAGCCAAACTCGTACATTTGTCACAAAATCTGAAATTTATCTTTGTTACATGTATGATTCATTAAAGAATTGAACATGTTATGATGAAGATTCAAGAGATTCACCAAAATGTAAGTCACAACCTAATCTAAAGAAATTGATGATGATGAAAAATACAGCCACTTGTGCTACACGGAATCAGAAAGCAGATAAAAATAAAAATAAAAAGTTAAAAGTAATAAATATAAAAGATAGGAAAAGAAATAAACACTAATCAACATTATATCAGATAGAATGTATCACTCAAACGAATATATTGGATTTAGTAGATGTTTCTATTGTTTACCCCTTAAGGCCCAAAGTTCTTTTAGGCCCACTGGACAATGTAGTATCGAAAAGGCCATGGCTATTAATATACAGTAGTAGAGGTCCTTATAAAATTTTCACTTTTCAATTCTAGTTTGTACAAATATCTTTATTCTTCAATTTTAGTCCTTAAGTTTTGTAATTCTCATGTTTTAATCCTTAATTTATTTTCTTTTTATCTCATTTTAGTTATTTTCAGAAAATATGATCTTTTCTTTATTCATTAATTTGATCATATACAATCGTTCGAACTATTATTTATGAATTATATAAAGATGAAAGGGAACCACATTACTTGAAAATTCTTCTGCCGTGGCACTCTTTCCTTTACTATTTACCACCACACTGTACACCTTAATTACACAGATAGCATGATTTTTAAAATAGGATACAATTGGTATATAGGAACCGGATTCTGACCTGTTTTTGTTATTCCACACCGGAATACCACTCAAAATTTGGTTTTCAGGAAACTGAACCTGTTTTTTTTTTTTTTTAATAAAGAAGAAAAAAATAAGGAAAACAAAAATTAAGATGGGAAATTATTGTAATAATATTTTTGGGTATTGTAATTTTTTGAAAAATTAAATTTGAGAAATATATCTTTATTTACTAAAATTAAATTTGAGAAATATATATTTATTTACTAAAATTAAATTACTTAACAATAATTTTGGTGTAGAAAGTTAGAAACATAGAAATAAAATAATAACACGATTATAGTTTAAATTTGATGAAAAAAATTGAAGTTATGGGTATTTAAATTAAAGTTAATAATTAGGAAAAAATTTAGTTAGTGATTGTAAGACCCCATTTTCTGTGTTAAAGTGTTGGGCGAGCGTTGGTAAAAAGGCCTAAGGGCAGCCCATCTTGTTTTTCAGGATCCCTTTAACTGCCCACATGCTTCCCATTCTGTCTCATCCACCAAAAATAATTCTCACTATTTCTCTTAGTACTGAAGTAGGAGCGGTTAGGACAGCTGCAAAATCCCCCTTCCAGTTAGCGGAAACCATCTTTCATCACGTAAGTTGAGCTCTAAAACTCCATCCCTTTGTTCTTCTCTGTTTGGTAGCTCTAGTTCCACGTGAGTCTCATTTCGTGGTCCCATTCTTATCTCCCATGGTTCTGTTTTACAGCTTCTCTCTTAAGGGTTTCTTGAGTTAGTTCTCAACTTTGAGGTAAAGGAAGCTAGGGTTTAAAGTTTTTTATGCTTATTGCATGTTTTTTTCTAGTTTTAAATCATGTTTATGATGTTTGCTCGTTGTTGTGGTTGCCTAGAAATGGTTGAAATGTTGTTTGGTACTGCTTTTCTGGTTTGCATGCATGAGCAGGGAAGAGCACTGTTATTTTCGCCCAAGCGAGCAACTCTCGCCTAAGTGAAATTAGCAAGAAGTTCATCCCAGGTTCTGCTCGAGTTGTCGCTCAGGCGACGAACTCCAGTTTTGAGCAAGAGTAATCTCGCTCAAGCGAGAACTTGCGAACCCTTATAATGCCCTCTGATTTCAATCTCGTTTAAGCGAGAACTTTTCGCTTGAGCAAAAGGTTTCTGTCGCCTGAGGGAGAGCTCCTTAGCTTGAGCGAGATTGACAACATAGTTGTTGAATGCTTGTATGCTCCCATGATTGATTTGTTTACCCTTTTAAAGCATGAAGTATGATGTCAATGTTTTATGTAATGTGGTTGTGTTTTGTTTTTAGTTTTTGTTGTTTGGGATTTGGGAGTTTTTACGCTGAAATCAATGAAAATCTGCCAATTTAGCTTAAGTGAGAAATTTTAGCTTAAGCGAGATCAGTCTACCTTAAACGAGAATTTCTAGCTAAAGCGAGATCAGTCTAGCTTAAGCGAAAATTTCTAGCTTATGTGATATCAGTCTAGCTTAAGCGAGAATTTCTAGCTTAAGCGAGATCAGTCTAGCTTAAGCGAGAATTTCTAGCTTAAGCAAGACCAGTCTAGCTTATGCGAGATCAGTCTAACTTATGCGAGATCAGCCTAGCTCAAGCGAAAATTGCTGCAGAATTTTAATTCCTTACTTTAACTTGTGGATTGATTCAATTACTCTTAAAGGCATGAATTTGTGATTGTGTATGTTTCATATGATATTGACTTGCTTGGTATGAAATGAAATAAGAATGGGTTGGTTGGTTGGTGGTGCATTGGCATGAGATTATGATGCTTGAGATAACATGTGGAATGTTGTTGATGAAAGAGTTTCATGGGAAACTTTTGGTGATGGTGTGGTTAGTGTATACCTTGATATAAGAGATGTCTAGATTAAAGAAGGTATCCTGAACTCTAATAATCATTCACACTCATATAGAGTAGAATGATTTATGTGGTGAGAGTGGCAGGAGGTCCTAGTCTTAGGACGTATTGGGCCTAAGACATTAGAAGATTAACCCTGGAGTGTGGTTGGGTGATAACCCCTTGTGTCTAAACTCTACAGAGTTTAGAAACTAGCATGGGTGCATACTTCTGTTAGAATTTTATATCAAAAGTATAATCCAGATATTTGAGTTAGAAGATCTTGCATTTGTTTGCTATCACATGGTTTGAGTACTTACTGCTTTGTATGTTTATAACCTGATTTAACATTTACTTGTGCAATAATATGATTACAAATCTTTTACTTTAGCTTACCCTTTTTGTTTGGTGTCAGTTTATTTGTTTGACTTTTCGTTTTTGCGATGATCACCAAATCCTTGGTGTGAGCAGATATATGAAAATTTCTAGAGATCATTCAAATGGTGGTGACGCTGCTTTCCAATTTAGGGGTGTTAGTTATGACTCTCTTTTGAGGCATTGATACCTAGGTAGTTTCTTGCTCAGTGAGCGATCTTTTTGCTAATTGTTTCTTTTAATTCCTGCTAAAGGTATTCTTGTGCTTTTGGATACTCCTTTCAATGTACTATGAATAACTGAAATGGTTGATTCTTATATAATTTTTGGTGGTATAAACATATCACATTTTATTTATTAAATTTATTTTACTAAATTGGGACGTTATAGTTATAAATTTATTTAGGAATAGATGTTTAGTAAAAGAAAAGAGAAGAATAAAATGATTTATGCAAATTGATTTGAAAAAATTGAGTTATTTGAGAAATATTTCTATTTATTAATATTAATTTATTTAAAATAAGTAAGTTGTACAATGTACATAATATTGTTATTTTAGATAGATAATAAAAACTACAATTATTTAAAAACATCATTACACATACTATCGGGATTTTTTCTTTACATGTGAATCTGATGAAGGTAGACCCACTTGATTCTGGTTGTTGGTCATCATCTTCCATAAATAGTGGAATGACTGATTGGTGATTTAAAAGTGAATTATAATAAATTTGTAATTTTTTTATTTAGTCAATGTAATGTTTATTTTAGTAATTTGAAAAATAGTTCAATTATCATCTATCTAAATTAATAATATTATGTAAATTGTACTGCTAACTTAACTTTAGATTTATCAGTAGATAAAATAATATTAGTCTATAACTAAATAATTCTTTTTTCTAATTGTTAACTTTAATTTAAATCAGCCCTAACTTCAAAGTTTTTTCATCAAATTTTCAACTATAATCATATTATTATTATTTTTTAACTTTATACACCAAAATTATTATTAAGTAATTATTTTAAGTAAATAAATATATATTTTCTAAATTTATTTTTTCAAAAAATCATAGTACTCAAAAATATTACTTGATTAATTTTTTCGTCTCAATTATTTTTTTTTAATTTTTTTCTTTTATTTTTTAAAAACTCAAAGAAGAAAATAACCAGTTCAAAAATTGATTTCTCAAAAATTAAATTCTGAATATTATTTCGGCGTGAAATAACAAAAATAAAGGTCGAAATTTAGTTTATTAGAACCGAATTCTAACGTGTTTTAAAAACCATGTTATATATGTAATTTCAATCAAAAATAATTTTTTAATAAAGTTTTGTTGAGAAAGTTTTGACAATATTCATGTAAGAGTACTTCATGGAATATAATTTTTTTTTGTTTAATTATATTTTTTGTCTTCATTTTCGTAGTAAAATATCGATTTGGTTCTTTTATTTATTCTTATTTTAATTTAGTCTCTGTTTTGAAAAATTTGATACAATCAAGTTCTATTTGTTAGTGGTATAATAATAGCGTTAAAGAGGTGTCGTGTCACGTGTCAATTTTGGATTTTAAATATTTTTTTTGAATTTTTCTTAAAAAATAAAAATTTGTCACGTGTCACGCTGATGTCGTGTCACATGGCAGAGAGTGATGTGGCAGTGACAATGTCACGTGCCATTATTATGCCAAGTGTCATTTTCTCATTCTCAATTTGGTCCATGTATCTTAATTTTTATCTCAATTTAATCCCAATTTTTGTAAAAATTACGCAATTTCGTCCCTCTCGAAATTGAAACAAAAATTAATTTTTATATAAATGTTATACAAATATATTTATTAAATTTGATATTTTTATTCGAATTGATATTTTTTTATATATTTTTAACATAACTAAGTTTATTTAAATTTGTGTTTCACATTCAACTTTACTTAAAATTATTTTCAAATTTTAATTTTATTTGTTTTTGAATGTTACATAAACTAGTTAAAATTATTTTTAAAACTTTTATAATTGTTATTTTTACACCAACTCAAACAATTGGATAGAAATTATTGAACTTTACACATTTTAAAAATATACAATTATTTGAAATATAAATTCAAATAAAAAAACAATATTAAAGTATGATGTAAAAAAAATTAGTATAATTTATGAATTTTTTTATTAACATTATTTTCTATTAACAACTTTAAAACATTTTTAAGTAAAATTCAATGTAAAATATAAATTTAAATAAACTTAATTTTGTTAAAAATATTTACTTGAAATATCAATTTTGGATAGAAATATTTGTGTACATTTATATAGAACTTAAATTTGGAAGGGGACAAAGTGGCTCCATTTTTACAAAAATTGAGACTAAATTGAGACAAAAGTTAAAATACAAAGACCAAATGGAGAATTGAAGAATGAGGAAATGACACCTAACATAATGGTAACATGTGGCATTGTCACTACCACATCACATTATCACTGCCTCGTGGCATGATGTTAGCATAACATGTGGCAAATTTTAAAATTAAAAAATAAATAAATAATTTCAAAAAATTCAAGAATTGACATGTGACACCCATTTAACGTTGTTACTGTACTACTAACAGAAAAAACTTGATTGCATCGAATTTTTCAAAATAAGAACCAAATTGAGATAAAAAAAATAGAATGATCAAATCGATATTTTGCTATGAAAATAGAGAACAAAGACATAATTAAACATTTTTTTAAATAATTTATCATGGCTTGAAAAGAAAAAAAAAAGAAAGATTTTACGAAGAATTTATTAAAATTTATCGTAAAAAACTTTGTAAAAATATCAAAATCTTTATATTAATCTGTTAAACAAACATAAGATAAAAAATATCGTAAAACACACACTCCACTCTTCTTTTTATCTTTATCTTTTTTATAATGAAAGAATAATCTTAAGAAACCGTCATAACGAGTATGATTTGGTATATAAAATTATAAATATTAAGTTTTGCTCTCATAGCATATCCCTCCAAAACTCCATAATAGATGTTGACTTGTTGGTTCAACCCACAACCACAAATTCCATTTACAAAATTGTCACAAGTGTCATTACTATCTGACCCAACTAGTAAATCAGGAAAAGAAAAAAATTGTTTTGAATTCACACTTGCAGTTTTTTCTCCTCGAATCAGTGCTGGCCTCATTCATGTGTGAAAAATGAAAAATCCATTCACAAAATTCATAATAGTCAACAAATAAAGGAAGAACCATGCAACCATGTTCACAACAAACATTCAAACTTCTTACATCTTTATCAAATCTAACTTGCAAGAAAAGTAAATTCATTTTTCGTTTTTCTTTTATGTTTCTCTTCTTAAATATTTAATTAAATAAATAATTAAACATTTTAGCTGTCATTTTTTTTTTTTCATTTGACATGATTCTAATGATAAATGATTATTACGGTAATCTTAAACCATGCATACATTTTTTTAACACGTTCAATTTCAATTAATAAAAATGTATTTTAATAGGAAAAGAAACGAAATCTATTTTACTCGTATTTTAAATGCCATTATGTCAACAGGTCAGAGAAATAATTGTCTGGATTTTCAGAGTAGGTTAACAATATAAATACATCACGTGGTACGAAAAATCGTCAAATGATTTGAAAGAGCCATTTTTCTTCATCCAGATTTTTTTCAAACTTCCATTTTCTATAAAGGGCGAGGTGAGATAAAATATAATATTGGAAACAAATTTAAGAACATAAGTCTTTTTCCTAAATGAAAAAGAAAAAAAAAACCTTAAAATAACTTACAATCACAGATTTTTTAATTTGAAAGATGTTTTTTTACTGAATAATTTGGAATATGTATTTAAGTTAAAAAAAAACCAAATGATTTTACTTTAATTTTCAAAGTAACATTTTTTAATAGAAAAAGTCTATTTAATATATGACCAATTTTAAAGATTTATTCTACGTCATGTTTCAGCATTTTTTTTTAATATTTTTGTTACAAAAACGTTGTTCCATTTTATTTATTATTTTTTAAATATATTATTAATTTAATTAATTCAGAGAATATATATATATATATATATATATATATATATATATATATAATAATATATAAATATATATTTAATTTAAAATGTCAAAGTGAATATAACAATTAACTCACTAAAATTAGATTAGAAAAATAGAAAAAAAATATATAATGTTATTTATTTTGTTAAGAAAATCGATACAGACTACCATAAAGAAATAGAATAGATATCTTACAAAATATTCTGTTCTAATTATATTTAAATTTATTTGTTTTCAAGAAATAGTTAGTGATTATTATTTATAGCATTCAATTAATCACTAAATTGATTAACGTTCAAATAAAATGTATAACATTGAATTAATCACTAAAAGGATGTAAAGATAATTTACATATATGCTTACCGACGAGTGGACTAGATTTCAACTTTCTGGGATACCTGGCTTACGTAATCTCTTTCGTATTTATTTTGACATTGGGCAATATGAATCTTGATGATGGTGAAGGTTCTTTTCTAGATCCTTCTCATCTTCAATGTTCATGCTTTCACATGCAGCACCCATCAATTACTTCGGCGGCGCCATCCACATTCAATGTAAATTCTCAATTTCTGACTGAATCACGTTACGATTTTTTCATAAATAATAATAATAATTTTAGTACGGTCAATAATTGTTTGATATTTCTGTATTCTGTATTTGATGAGGTTTGCGCTGAATAGTTCTGGGTGGCTCTATAAAAGGAAAAGAGCTCAAGATTATAGATCACAGACAAACAAACAAATAAAAAGCTCTGTATTGAATTGAGTCAAGGTTAGAGGTGCCACAAACAATGGCTACAAATCAAGAAGAGGTGAAGCTTTTGGGAGTTATGGGAAGCCCTTTCGTGTGTAGGGTGCATATTGCTCTCAAATTCAAAGGCGTTGAATACAAATTTTTGGAAGAAAATCTGGGCAACAAGAGTGAATTGCTTCTCAAATACAACCCAGTTCACAAGAAGGTTCCAGTCCTTATTCACGGTGAGAAATCCGTTTCAGAGTCCCTTGTGATTGTTGAGTACATCGATGAGACGTGGAAGAACAACCCCATCTTGCCTTCGGATCCTTACCAGAGAGCCTTGACTCGTTTCTGGGCCAAATTCATTGATGACAAGGTAACCCATCTTTTCCTTTCTAAGTTAATGATCTGAAAGGTAAAATATCGTAATCACATTTTGGGGATTTCAAAATTTTTGAACCATGTTTGCTTGTTTATATGTGAGTGAAACTAAACTCTGTTTGTGCCAGCCAAGTATTTGATGAAATGATTAGCTAATGAACAATGTGTGTGGTGTGTGAAATCAGGTTGTGGGAGCTGCATGGAAATCTGTTTTCAGTGTTGATGAGAAAGAGAGGGAGAAGAATGTGCAAGAGGCATTGGAGGGTCTGAAGTTTCTTGAGGATGAGATAAAGGGGAAGAAGTTTTTTGGAGGAGAGGAGATTGGGTTGGTGGATATTGGTGGTGTGTTCATAGCGTTTTGGATTCCAATTATTCAGGAAATAGCAGGGTTGCAGTTATTCAACAGTGAGAAATTTCCTAATCTCTACAAATGGAGCCAAGAGTTGACGAAGCACTCTGTTGTGAAGGAAGCTCTTCCTCCTAGAGAACCACTGTTTGCCTTCTTCAAAGGCCGCTATGAAAACCTCATTGCCTCAGCATAGATTGATTTTAGGAATAATATTGTGTGGACAACTTCTCTATCAATAATATTTTGTTGTTTCGATTTCATGTAAAATTGATAACATTTCTGATGTGTCTTGTTGTCAAACTATTTCTACGTAATAAAATTTATTGTTATTTTTACGTTTTCATTCTGGGAATGACTCTTGGGCTCTTCCTTCCGAAAATCCACTCCTGATAAATTAATTTTTTGTGTAAAGTTCTTATGTTATATATTTTGGAATTTTATGAAATAAAACGAATAACACAGATAATAGAGAGTAATAGATAAGAGTAGAAATAATAAAGAATAGAGAGCAACTCATCTGTGTATTATTACGGATAGAAAGAGTCTTATTATATATACAACATATAATTCATCAAGAAAACCAATCAACTTAGTTAATATAAATATTTAGTAATGAATCATATGAGTATCAATCATATGAGTAGATGTATCAAATTAATGGACAATCATTTAATTCATAACATGGTCAACTTAATTTAATATTATATAAATAAAAATTCTAAGATTAACTATATTTAATTAATAAGTTATTCATACTATAATAATATATAAATACTATTAAAAATTACATTTAATATAGTTTTCATAATTAAAAAAAAACATGCTAAAATTTTGAAATTATTAATTATTTTTATTAATCTTAAAAATATATAATAATGTTTTATATATTTTAAAATTATGTTAATATAAAATGAATGAAAATATTTATAATATAAAAAAATGTAATTATTAATTATTAATATTTCATTTGGACTTTTTGGTATTATTAAAAAATTTTAAAATTACAATTACAATTAAGAATAATAAAAATAATAATTGATATTTATTTAGCATCATCCTAACATTAATAATAATGGATTTTATCATAATTTTATGTAAGTTATTCAAAAGTTTACTATTTTAATAATGTGTATAGACTATCAAATTTATTAGTAGTTTATAATGTGTATAATCTTTATTAAATAATAATATACACCAATATTTTTAAGTTAATATTTTAAAATAAATGTATATATTTGGTTATATATATATATATATATATATATATATATATATATATATATATATATATATATATATATATATATATATATATATATATAATATATATCGATATAGATATAATATGCAAATAATGTTATGAATATAAAATTTAGGTTAAAAATAAATATTGTCGATTATAATATGTAGTATAATCAATTTTATGAGATATTTATCAAGATCTTTTGTTATTCAAAATAAATTTTATATTTAAGTAAATAATAATAATAATAATAATAAACCTCACATGAATTATGTGGGCTCATATGTTGGTATGTTCCATAATTTGGAAACAGATCACTAGAAGTAGCAACTTCAATTTGAAAATCTCTCCAGTAAAGATATTGAATATAAGTAGGGTTGAAGTGGGTGTTATAATATTTGTTACAAATAAATTTAACATCAGATTATCAGAGTTTAATGGAAAAAAACACAATCCAGTGTAGTGAAGGCGTCATGTACTCGAGCTGTTTATCAAGAATTTGGCTGGATGCTTGTTTAAATATTTTTAATGAACTAAATAAATTCAATTTGTGGATTCTTCTAATGGGATTAGAACCAATTTATTTTTTATCTAAGTTAGAGTGTTTGATTTAGAATTCGATGATCAATTCACTTTATTTGTAATCCATCTATATTTTGTGAAATCCCTTAATTAAACCATCATTTCTCTCTCTCTAAGCATTTAGAAACACAACTTCCACTCTTCTTCTCTGCTCTCAAATTCTCCTCTTCTGTTTCTCCATTTGCTTAATTCCCTCACCAATTCCTTGCATTCTCTTACCAGATTCTGGAAGATCAGACTCAACGAAACCCTCTGGTGCTTCATCCTTCAGCTCCCTTCCTCCTCGGTAGGTTCCACTTTCCGTTGTAGTTCAATTCCAGCTTGAGTCCATCTGGTTGTCTTTGAATTATGGGTCTAATTATGAGATTCCCTCTTCTCTATGTCTTGGTGATGAAATTCTAGGTTAATTTGAGACCTCTGCCTTCTTGGTGCCCATTTCAAACTCCACCAAGCTCAAATCTTAGCAAAAGAGGTAAGGGAAGCTAACCTTCACTTAAATTTCGAGTAATTAGGATCCTTGTATGTTTGGATGAGATGATTCTTAGCTTAATTTCCTTTTTGAACGGCTTGTGGTGTGTAATTGGATTGTGGTGTGAATTTCGTAACATTGCATGTGAAGAACAGTGTGGAAAACCTGATAATTTCGTCCAGGCGAGTGGCTCTACTTTTCTTTTAATTTTGTTTTGTAAATACTTCTTCGAATAATTTTTGAGTTTTTCTCCTTCACAATCATCTCCTTACTCTTTAAGTGCATCTCCTTAACTTGTCATTTCTCAATATTATTTGTAACAATCTCTTTTGATTTTTACCAGCTCGAGTTTTTTTCTCTATACTCATATTCTTTATAATAACAAGGTTTAATTAGTCGGATGATACCCACCTTTATTTATATCTGTCAATTTGATACCCGCTTTTAAAAAAGTGTCAATTGAGTCCCAATTTTTAAAAAGATGTCTCAATTAGGTCTTTTTTAGCAAAAAATTATTAACATCATTAACGGTTTTGATATTTAAAATGACTTACAAAATTAAGTATTGATATTTATATTAAAATTGAGTAGTAAAAGTCATGAATTAAGTTAACGACTTTAGTATTTTTTGTCTGAAAGATATCTGATTAAGACACTTTTTCAAAAATTGAGACTAGATTGACACATTTTTAAAAGTGCATACCAAACTTATATATCTAAATAAAAATAGTTATTATCCGACTAATTAAACATAATAACAATAAACAATAATGCAGCATAGTATATTATCTAAGATAAGAGTGAATATTATCTGTTTATAGAGATGAATTTGATTATTTCCATTGCTTTGAAGGCGGCTTTGATAAATGTTTTGCATCATTGTACAAAAGCAGTTATAACACAGTATTCCGGTTCATTTTGATACGTATATTCTTTAAAGTATATTTTAAAATTCAGTTTATTTTAGAAAAAAATATAATAAAAAGCATGTATTTCGGCTAATTAATACAAAAAGTTTTTAATCGAAAACTTATCAAAATTTATGATATACGACCTTTTAGAATTTATTGCACAGTTAAAAAAAGTTATCCTTGATTAAATAAAAAGATTTTATCTTTAATTCATAAATTCATTTTCTTTTAAAATAGTATATTATTATTTTGATATCTATCAAAAATTTTACACACATTATATATTTATTATTTAATCTTATTATTTACAAATACAAAAATTAATTATTTTTTAAAAATTAGAATATTTACGAATACTCTTAATCTCTATGTCTTAAATTCAATCTTAAACAAAAAAATAATAACTGTACGAATATTTGATTTTGTTTTGAAATTAAAATTTAGTTTCTAAATTTATGTGTGAGTGTGACAAGTTATTTAACTTTTAATCTTTATTAAGTTTGTATGATATGATACACTTGACGTATTTATATATACTGACAAAATTGTTAATGGTTGAAAGTAAGTTTGGGGTATAACTTTGTTTAATAATAAAATTAAGAAAAAATCTTGTTTAAAAATATTTCTGCAAATATTTAATAAAAATATCAATTTTAGTAAGAATATCATCATAAGATTTATATAAAAAGTAAATTGAGTATCAATTTAAGGAGGGATAAGATTGCTTCCTTTTTATAAAAATTGAGACTAAATTGAAACTATAAACAAATATAGAAACCAAATTAAATTAAAAAAAAAAAGAAATTGACATGTGGCGTTAATTTTAACATTGTTTGGTCAAAATTAATAGACAAAGACCAAATTGAATCATTTTAAAAAAAAACAAGAATCAAATTGAGATAACAAAAAATTAGAGGATCAATTTGACACAACTTAATAAATATAAGGACAAAAAAATAATTTAACCTAATAATTTATAATTTTTTATGTTATCAATATTTAATATATATAATTTTATTTTAAATTTATACAATATCAATCATCGTATATTTATTATATTTTTAAAAGTTATTTTATTATTTTTAAAATAAAAATATCAAGATATCGTATACACATCGTATTCTATATACAAAAGATATACAAATCATGAACCGAGAGTAGTATTGGTGTGAAAAGCTCAAGAAAGTAGGGTATAAAAGAAGGTGGAATAAACAGTTGAGGGAAGGCTGATTAGACAGAAAGATGTAAGAGGAAAAGGGCATCAAATAAGAGAGAGAAAAAGAGAAAGTATTTGGAAACGACAAAAGAAAAAATAAACAAAAAGAGACAATAATCTCAGCTGCATAAATCACGTTTATACTCCGTTTGACCTGTAAAAGTGAGAAGGGATAGGTAAAACAAAAATAATTAATAAAAACAGATAAAAAATAAAATAAAAATTATAGAAATTTAATTAAAAATAACAAAGAAAAAAATAAGAAGGAGAAAGAGACGAAGATAATAGTAAAAAAATATTAATAAAAGCAATTTACCTTTCAATTATTTTATATTTTTCATTAATTAAGTTCAATGAAGTTCATTTTAGTTTTGTTCTATTTCCAGTTTTCACTTTCTCTCCCGAGTTCTTCAAATATGAAAAATCCTTAATTTGTTTAGTAGAAATAATTATTATTTTGTGAAGATTTTTGGAGATTGATTTGTAAGAATCAATCTAATTAATTGATGTGATTTGTTGATATCTATAGGAAAAGTTTGAATGAGATAATGAAATGGAGAAAAGTAGAAAGTGATAGGTTTGTAATGATTATAGAGTAAATTATAAGTTTATTTCTATATTCAATATTTATTATTTAAAATAATTCTATTTATTAGAGTTTTTTTCTTTATAAATATTATTGAACAATGATAAATAATACTCTTAAATAAGTAATAATTTTAGGAGATAATTTCTTTACCTTTTAACTGACTTTCTATAACAAAAAATTATACTTTAAAAATACACTCAAGAAAATTTTAAATTATAATAAAAATAACTTACCAATATTCATTAATTTATTAAAACCAAGTACATATATAAATAAACTATTTACTCATATCCCATCAACTCAAACCATCCCATTTTTATTCACTTTATCTTTAAATTTGGTTGTTTATGATGAATTTGATTCGGTAAGTATGGTTGTTTTGATTTGTATGGTTTCTTCTTGAAAGTATGGTTATTTTGATTTGTATGGTTTGTTCTTGAATTTGTGTGACTGGAAGAATATAGAATCTGATAAGTTGAGCAAATTGGTATAAATTTTCATATTTGAAACTGTTTTGAATAATTGATCAAGTCCAAGTTCACTTAAAATCATATAATGCATTTGTTCTCAACTAATACAACACTAAGCGATATCAAAGTGGCACCAAGTGCTAGCTTACAATGCAAGCCTAGGAGCAATTTGGCTTCAAGGTGCTGAGTGATAGATTGTACTGCTGAGCGCCACTTTTTGTGAATGGTTGGGTGTTGAGCGGCGCCAAGGTGATGTATGTTGAGCGTCACTTTTGTAAGGAGAATGGTGCTAAGCGTCGTCGTTGAGCGCTAGTTTTCTTTGTTGGTCCTATTTTGCTCTTTATTTGTTGTGATGGTTCTGGTTGGATGAGTTTATTCTGTTTATTGTTTTAATGATTGATAAGTGATATGAGAATGATGTTGTAAGCATATGAAATGATGATGTTTAAGGAGTTTCAAGGGAAATTCTTTGTGATACTAATTTTAATGTATGCCTTGACATATAAGATGTCAGTAAGGAGGTATCCTGAACTCTAATAATTATTCACACTTAAAAAGAGTAGAATGAGTTATATGGTGAGAATCATAAGAGATCCTAATATTTGATTTGTTTGGGTCTTAGGTGCTAAAGGGATTAACCTTGTGTGTGATTAGGTGATAACCCTTTGAGACTAGACTCCGTAGAGTTTAGAACCATCACAAGTGCACGCCTTTAGTGAATTTTAAATCAAGGACATCTATTCAGATAATTGAGTTTAATGTCAACTGCTTTGTGTGCATATACATATATAGGACTGGGCAAAATTAACTTAACTGTACTGTATTTAAGTTAACTGTACTATTTTAAACTAAAAATAACTGAACTATTAATAATAAAATTAAACTGTACTACTTTTAAGTTAAAGTTTAAATTACTGTACTGGAAACAATTAACTGTTTAGACCAGTACAGTGAACTGTAGTTAGATGGCTCTCTCCTCTTTCAACTTAAAAGACTCCTTTCGGTCCTGAATTTCTAAATCCCACGGCCCACACTCCATCACGCATCCATCTTAATCGCATGCTCACTCACTGATGCATTTTCTCCTCTGCTCTCTCTCTCTATATATACCAACACTTTTCCTTTTTATTTACCTAAATAATATATTTAATTATTTATTTATATAATAATACACGCAAAAAAGAATAATCACTTCTGCTTCAACTTCTTTCTTTATATACCCAACCTGTATAATATATTCATATTAATCCTTTTTTTCTTTCTTTATACTCACAATTTAAATCTATTATATTTATTAATGAAGCAGGATTTACGTGTTCATTCTTTTTCTTTTTAAATTTTAATTCATAAAATATGTTAGTGTAATAATTGAGAAATTACGATAAATATATTTTGTTAAGATTTGATGATTCAAACCAGTAATAATATATTTTGACTCAAGTTTATTTTATTATTATTATATATATACAATATATACTTTAAGGCATAATCACATAAATTAGTACTGGTATGGTTTTCATGATTTGAAATCAAATTAATAAAACCAGAATATATTTTGATTTAGATTAACTAATAATACTCGTATATTTTCTAATATATGATTGGATGGAAAATGCAATTTAGAATAACATATATAATTACTTTATCTGTATTAAGTAATAAATATTTTATTTGATTTGGATGTTTAAAAATGGTTTAATTATTTTTATTTGAAACTTATTTTATTATTCTTTTATCATAAATGATATTTTCCATTTTTTAATACTAAAAGAACTATAGTTAATAAGAGGAACACCTTTCTCTATACTTTTTAATGAGGATCCTAAAGAGCTTGATGAATTTGAGCAAGGTGAGTTTATATGAAAACTTTATATACTTTTTAGTTGATACTTTATATGAAAGCCTAAAATATATATTTTTTTTGTAGATATAACTTCTCAAGACGAAGTGGGACCTTCAAGTGCAATTTATTTAAATGATTGAAGATGTATTAAGATGTATTAATATTTTGATATTGTTTATGGGAGAACCTACCGAAGAACCTATGTATTAAGATGTATAAATATTTTGATTTTGGTGTATTGAAGTATGAGACATATTTCAAGTATTATTTCCTAAGCACTTTTAAATTATAAACTTTATATTATTATTGCGTATTACAATCATATGTAATTAGTGCAATTCGGTTCA
>Ga0214542_1002048_pt1 | contig 41840 bp, 16 predicted proteins | sample CNSS1metaG_FD_160096 | JGI IMG/M metagenome (GOLD analysis project Ga0214542, IMG submission 160096) | Root nodule microbial communities from cowpea collected in UCLA plant growth center, Los Angeles, California, USA - CNSS1 | ecosystem: Host-associated > Plants > Roots > Nodule | place: USA... | reverse complement strand
TTTTAATGAACTTCTTATGTTTTCAGGCTCTTCTAGATTAAAATTTGATTAAAATTTGACAACATGAAACTTTATATAATGTTGCAAAAGATGGACATTGATGAAGTTAGTAATTTATTTAATATTTTATTCAAAAATAATCTACAATATAAATTATTAGTGATTTTTTATTTGTTTGTTTTTCAATAATCAATCGGAGAAAGGGGACTTGTTGATCCAAACACTAATTATGGTTAAATATTTATTTATTTTTAAATATTTTTGTAAATACCCGCGGGTACCCGTGGATACCCGCGGATATGCAAAAAATAAGCGGGTACCCGCATAACGGATACCCGACGGATATGGATACGGGTACGGGACGAATATTTATCCAGCGGGTAGGATACGGGAGAGCTACTACCCATACCCTACCCGCCCCGTTGACATCCCTACTCAAGGTTAATAATCTTAAATTTTAACAGAAATTGAAATATATTTTTGTTTGAAATTTGATATTCATGATTTACAAATTTTAAAAATAAATGAATCTAAGTTTTCTTAACTCAATTATATTTAACTTTTTTAAAATATTAATTGCATTTTTCAATTGATATTAAAATAATAATATATCAACAAATAATTTATTTTTTAATAAAAAATATATTTGACATATCAAATAATTTTAAAAGATTTATAATCATCCATTTTTAAAATTTGAAACTATAATATACTAAAATATTAAATATAATAAATTCAAATTTTACATAAAAAAGTAATAAAAACATATTTAATTTTTAAATATAAATAATAAAAATGGAAGAAACGGACTATAAAGTAAAATACCGTTAATAAAGAAAATAATTGTATAAAATAAAAATAAACAAATTTATACATATGATAAAATAAAAACGTAATAATTTAAAAATGACTGAATCGTCCTTACTTTACAAATTAAATAAAATTAATTATAAATTAATTGTTGAATCTTTGTTATGAATAACTATATATTAAGATATTAAGGATATTATTATTCCAAACTAATAGTAATAAGATGATATTAAATCTTGAAAAGTTACAGAAATTTTAATATATAGGAATTAGAAGATAATTCTATTTTGTATTGATGAATACAAATATTAAAGGAGAACCTAATGTTATCTTATTTAGTGATGGTCTAAAGAATGATTAGTATTACTTGTGCATAATTATTCATATTTTCGTATAAAAAAAAATATAACGGTAAAGAAAGATTTATTTGATACGCTTAAATTGTTAGAAATTGAGAATTTTAAATTATTATTAAATGCTGAATTTTACTATTTAGTTAGATACAAAGTACAATTTTGTCTCACTATTCAAAATTGGATGATTTTAATTCTTCATCAAATCATTCCTTGTTAAAAAGAAGAGTTTAAAGTAAATCATTGTGTATAAAACATCACACATTTCATGATTATGGATCCGTTCATTAAATGATTAATCCTAAAATATTTTATGAGCACACTCCTAATTTTTGATATTTAGTTTTTCTGGAATTTTTTAATTTTGTATATTTTCATAACATAAACATGCAAAGTTCAAATATATTTCTAAATGTTTGAAATATCTAAATTATGTGAAATCTGAAAGTTCATATATAATTTGTTATCACAAGAAAATTTATTAAAATAAAAATAAAAATATAAAATATGAGAGACCATAATTAATTTATGATAAAAATTATAATTCACCAAACATGGACAAATTATATCTATTATGAAAAAAAAAATATCTAAATAAATACATAGAGGTAAAATATTAAACCACTTATAATGTTATCTATGAAGAAAAGATAACTTAGTACATTTATCAGCACAATGATTTTCCTCACGAAAAACATGAGAAACTTTGAGCTGTAAATACTTGCAAAAAATACATGCACCGATGTCGTTGCCCTCAAAGACTCCAAGGAACCACTCATTGATCCAAGAAACCATGAGAAACTGAAGTGTAGATTCACTCTCTAACCAAAGCCTCCGGAAATCCTCCCTCCAAACAAGCTTCAAAACATAAATGACCTCTATAAACTTAACATAAATAGATATTCGCACTCCTAACAAAAGTTAAAAAATTACCTACATCTTCACCCCAATTTTCTTTTAAAATACCAACACATGTAGCTAAGTCAGGGCAACCTAAACCATCAATATTTGTCTTAAGCCAATTAGAATATAGAACTTGTCATATTACACTCTTAAATGAAACCACCATACTCTCCTTAGTTTTAATATTGAAGAATTTCAGCATAAAAAAATAGATCATATTACTCATGTTTCTTAGATTTATTTCCAATCATACACATCAATTCCTTAATTTAAAAAATAGAAGTAAAAGCAAATGAAAACTAAGATCTATTATGGTTTCTCATGCTCCAAATCATTTAAATAATTGTAGTAATGACAATCACTTTAATCACTTTAAGCAAAAGACTACAAGGAGACTTCATAAATTGAACACCCAAATTCAAAGAGGAAAACTGCAAATCTTGAAAAACACCTTCCAATCATTCCCATAATTGCATAGCCATAGAACAATGAAATAACAAATGAGATAAAGAATCAACATTGTTCCTACACAAAGAACACATAAAGCATTAAACCACACCCATTATTTTAACCTCCAAATTGATAGGTGAGTGACCATACAACAACTTCTAAAGAACCAAAGTTTTAGCTAATAGAACAATATTCATCCAAATCAAATTCCCCCAATCCACACATTCCATACCAAAAGGGTAAACGTTTTTAACAACTTTTTGAGAAAGGACACCAATATCATCCATAATCCAATTAGGCACATCATCATCCTCATTAATCATCAAAGAAGAAAAATCACATCAATTGGCAACAAAAAGAGGGAAATTCATGTGAGTACCTGTCCAAGTTGAACGAAAAACAAAGTATAACATTATTCTATCAAAATAAGGGATTCCTGTCAATTTAGATATGCAAATGTTGGAACACCAACATTTATTCCAAAGATTAACAAAATCAACCTTACCTACTGTCCAAATAGTATTTTCAAGAACAATGTCATTGCATCTTTAATACCAATCCAAATTGATGACGATTTAAAGTACATATATTTTTTATAATTAGACTTCAGAAATTGAATATGCATGAGTTTAACCAAGTCATTTTACTGTAAGCAAACTCCTAAGTTAAATGTAGTAGATAGGCTTTATTTTTTAGTTGAATATTAGTAACCTACAAACCACCATTCACTTTAAAATCACACAAGATAGATCATTTAGCAATGAACAACCCCCATTTTTGTGTATCCCCAATCCAAACAAAATTTTGAATCCAATGATCCACCTTAAGAATAACTTAATAAAGCATTTGTAAACTTGAAAGCTATAAGACAACAAGCAAAAAATTAACGAATTTACTCGTTGAATTCTCCCCATCATACGAAGCAACTTTCCATTCCAAGAAGCAAGCTCATTACGAATCTTATCAACCAAGGCTGAAAAAGTTGTGTCTTAGGAGCCCCCCAAAACACTAGTACACCCAAATAAGTAAAATGAAGATATCCTTGATTACAAGAGAGAAGCCTCTTGAGATTTCTAACAAAAGAAGAAGAAACATCAACAATGTAAAAGTGACTTTTAGCAAGACTCATCCATTGACCAAAGAAAGTGTCATACATATGCTAGAAAGATATCAAATGTTGTAGGGTTTTAGTATCTCCTATCATCAACATATAGAGTATGAGAAGGAAATTGCGTACCCCTACAAACCATAGGAAGCATAAGCTTCGTAGAAATAAGAACTGAAATGTCCCTACTCAAAACCTCATTAACAAAACCAAAAAGCAAATGAGAGGGTGGACCCCGTTGTGTAACCCTTTTACCACAAGTGAAGTAACCAACCAAATCATCATTAACTTAGATGGAAAGATAATCATATTGCAAGATATGTAGAATCCACGTCAAAAAATCTTCATGAAAAATAAAACAACGCAACACTTGAATTATGAAATGACAATTGATGGAATCAAAAACCTTTATTATATCAATCTTGATGGTTATATTACCACTCTTGATCATTTTAGAAAGAAGATTAATAGCTTCAAAATAATACAAATACAATATTTAACACTACTCCTCTTAATGAAACTACTTTGATTAGAAGAAATAATCCTAGTAGTAATCACCACAAGCCTATATCAACTAAAATTTTTGTAAGAATTTTGAAACAAAAATTAGTTATCGCTATAGGACGAAAGTCAATTATATATTCTCCCTTTCAATTTTAGGAATAAAAGAAATATTTGCTGAAAAAATTATTAGACAACTTTACAAATACTAACATAAGCAACATTGACCCAACAAAAAAATTGATAAAAATATTCGCCTAAGCCATCAAAGTTTAAATATTTAAAACTTGCCCGACTCGTTAATTTTGTAAAATGACATTAATTAAAAAATAATAGTAATACCCAAAAGTAAAGGACACATTTATGAGTAGGGATGTCAATGGGGCGAGTAGGGTACGGGTAGTAGCTCCCCCGTACCATACCCGCTAGATAAATATCTGCCACGTACCCGTACCCGTACCTATATCCGTCGGATATCCGTTATATGCGGGTACCTGCCTATTTTTTTCATATTGGCGGGTACCGCGGGTATTTACAAAATTATTTAAAAAAAAATATTTAATCATAAATTCAAATAAAATAAAATAAAATACATCACTGTCATAAATTTTAAATAAACTTCAAATAAACTCAAGTTATACAAGTCCAAATAATTATAAAAGTAAATATAAAATGATGTTGAACACAATGAAAATTCTTTAATTAGTGTTTTGATAAAAAAGTCCACTTTCTCCAATTGATTCCTAAAAAATAAACAAAATAAACAAATAATAAACCTCAATTGCCACGTGCCAAGAATTCTCATTTTGATTACATCATTTTACAACAAACATACCATAAACGTCATTGTCTATATAGGATTTGATGTATATGCCCAATTTCAAATAAAGGAAAGAGAAGAATGTCAATGGGTGTACTTGGAAGAAGACAACGTACCAATACTTGAAGTTTGAAGGATGAAGACAGAAGACAAGATGTGCAACTTAGAAAAAATTAGGCTTGAATGTTTTTTATATATATATATATATATATATATATATATATATATATATATATATATATATATATATATATATATATATTAGGATACTTTTGTGAATTAAAGTTTAGTGAGTACGGATATCCATGGGTACAAATACTATGATACCCGTACCCGCCCCGTTAACATGCGGATATCTATTTCCTACCCGTTACGAGTTTTATCCGCACATACCTGCGGGTACGATTTTTTTTGACATCCCTATTTATGAGAATTCTCTTCTTTCCATGCTCTACTTGTTCCAAATTTTTATACGGCCCCACAAATCACTCTCGTTCAAAAACTCTTTCTTACCAAATACGCCGCCACCTTCTTTACACAAGAACATTAAATGTATAGATGCAAATAAAGCACTAATAATTTTGTTGTGCCCATGAATTTAATTGCAACACACCTATAATTTAAAAGTGATATTGTCTTTTAATTTGATATGTACGGTAAATTTGATATTTTATAGAGACTATTTTAAAGATTATATTATAACATTTTGACTGATTTAAAATATAAAATCTCTATTGCGATACCAAGATAATGCATAAAATTAAACTATATGAGCGTTACTATTTTAATTGTTAGTTAGTCTTTTAAATTAAAAGTAAGTATAGGTCACACTCAAAGAAAGTCGTCCATAAATTAATAACTCTAATCAAACTCGTGCTCCTGTTTACTTATAATTTCTACAGGTCATCACGTTGTTATATAGAATTTTATAATCACCACAATTACTTTATACTAAAAGACTCCTCCAAAATTGTCACATTATCATATTTGTATATGAAAAGAGAAAAATACAATTTCTGTTTTTTTTAGCATTGATTAATTTTCTTTCTTCTTGCGTGGAAACACGTACATAATTTATGTTTCTTTTTGGCTCAATTTTAAAATCTTAAGATATTGAATGTGAGAAATGAAGTCACTCATCAAAAGAATTTTATTTGATACTTTTTCTTACAACAATATTTTATTTAAGCGAAATATTTTAAAATATTTATTTTAAAATTTTTTCTATTTCTAGTGTTTGATGCCAAATCCCTAAACAAAGGATCAACCACTATATTAATGGTTAAAAAAATTCTAGAAGATTGAACTTCACTTGAGTTGAGCATGTCTAAGATGTTCATCTAGATTAAGAAAGATATAAAGACTTAGAATTCTTTTGTAAATATTAGAATAGTAATATTTTAAGCTTTATATTATGTAGTAGTATAGGATTTTTTATTTGGACCATGTTTTGGACTTGGTCCTTATATAGTAGTTTGGGCCTAGAAGGAGATAAACCTAGTTTTGGACCATAATGTGAGACATATGGATTAGGCTCTCTTAAACCCTAATTTGAGCATGTAATTGAGAGCAAGGCTTTCTCATTAGCACACCAATGTGTGATAAGTATGAAAGCTTAGGTGCCAAGTCAACCTTAAGCATGTCTTACTTGATTCCAAAATTCAAATTCTAGAGTTCAAATTTTGGCTCTCCTTTTTGGAAACTAGTGTAGGGTGTTTTGGCCTATAAATAAAGGCCTTCCCTCTTGTACTTTCAGCTTGAATTTGAGTAAAGAAACGCTGCCCAATTATGTGCACATGCCTCTTGTTTAAGCTTACCTTAGAATAGAATCCTCTCTCTAGGAAACCTCGCCTAAACCGTACCAAAACACTCTCATTCTCCCCCATTCTCATTGCTTTCGTACCACTCTACAACCAAGGTTTTTCACAACCTCTTCAAGGGATAAATCTTTCCTCCATTATTTCTTGAATTTTGAGTTGTTTACTTGTTTTTCTTCATGTCTTGATGTTGTTTGACAGATTGGTTTGAGTGTTATTGTCTTTTTGTTTAGTTCAAAGTTAATTATTCTTCTTGAACTTTCATTTTTGCGTGCTTTAGCTGTTCAATTGTGTTTATCGTGTGTGTTTTTGCATTTTCTATGAGTAATTGTAGTTTTGATTTTAAGATTCATAAGTTGTCTAGAAGTCATGCTTAGTCTATATTTGTCATAAATTCCTAGTTCTAGCCATTTGAATTTTGAAAAAACATTATGTGTCTACTTTGGTTTGTGATATGCATATACTATTGTCCTTTTTGAGTGTTTTTGCTTTTCAATCTTAGTTCTTACTTGTTTTTAAATCATAAACAATTCATTAGAGTTAGGAGTCTATTATTTTTTCTTTGAGTTTCTATTCCATATTTTGATTCAATTAGATTTCATCCAATTAGTAGCTTCTTGATTTTTATTGCAAGTTGTGGATGTATTGAATATGGTGTAGTGGTGATTCAGTTTTAGTGTTTTTTGTGTTACTCGAAAAGAGATATAAATGTCTTAATAGTACAAAAAGAGTTGAAAAAAAGTGTAAAAGAAAATTGACAAAAAGAATGCACTAGAATCAATACTATTAGTTCAAAATGTGTTGTTTAAATTGCTTAAACTTTAGAGTTATGTATCTTGTAATTTGCTGCACTTGCAGTCTCGATTATGGAGCTAATTGAGTGAAAATATGTACAAATAGCAAACGACCTTGAGAAACAAGAAGCATCCATTCAATTCTAGTCTTAATTTTGGTTTTTATAATCCATTTTAGTGCCTTTCTTTAGGTATTTCTTTTGAGTGTTATCTTATTTCTATACCTTAATTTCTTGTTTGTCTTCTTTTTTTTTTTTGAAATTCATTGTGTATGTCTTGACAATCCTCTATTTGAGTTTAGGATTTCTAATTTTTGTGCTTTTCTTGCTTTACTTTCTTGGTCTATTTTAGTTTGGTTATCATATATGGTATAGTTTCCTACTTCGAGGTGTGCTAACTTTCCTAAGGTAGCATCCTAGGAAGTGGAGTACCTAGCCTTGAATAATATTCCTCTTGGGTGAAATCAACAAGTGGAAGTGCAAGAGAGTAAACACTTGAGAGCAAAATCGAAAAGAAAAGAAGAAGGACTTGGAAGAGCTTTTAATTTTGTAATTCATTTGTGATTGTATTTCTATTGAGTTGTAATCTTGTTTTTAATTCCTTGTGTATTTTGGCCTAATTAAGTGTCTTGGGGGTGCCTTAGGTGTTCTCTCATCTTTTAATTAGAACCTTTTAAATCAAATAGTAAAGCGCTTGTAGATGGTGAGTGTATCTTATACCAACAAGCCTCGCCTTTCGGTCGTTTAGTAAGAAGTTTACATTTTTATTTTTTGATTTGCTTGCTTTGTTTTTACTTTGTAGCTTAATGTGTGCCATCTTAGCCTTTAATTTAATTCCATCTAAGAAGTCTTGTGCAAGAACATTGAGTTCCTTTGGCTAGGAAACTTGGTATCCCAGAGCATGAAGGACTGGAGTTAATCTCGGCTCAGAGGGCGATAAACGAAGTAGAAGCCGGAGCCACCTGCTTTATGATAGTGGCTCATGCAGAAAAGAATAATACCGCCGAGAAGATCAGTGTGATTCCAATCGTGGAGGAGTATGCCGACGTATTTCCAGATGAAATACCCGAGTTGCCACCGAGTAGGGATGTGGATTTCTCCATTGATCTCATCCCTGGGGCTGGCCCAGTATCCATGGCGCCGTATAGAATGGCACCCGTAGAGTTGGCAGACTTGAAGAAGCAAATAGAAGATTTGCTTGAGAAGAAGTTCATTCGGCCGAGCGCATCACATTGGGGAGCACCGGTACTGCTAGTAAAGAAAAAGGATGGCAGTTCGAGGTTGTGTGTTCACTACCGTCAGTTGAATAAACTGACCATAAAGAAGAAGTATTCGCTGCTGAGGATAGATGATCTGTTGGATCAACTGAGGGGAGCCGTAGTGTTCTCTAAGATTGACTTGAGGTTTGGATACCATCAGATCTTAGTCAAACCGAAGGATGTGCAGAAGACGACGTTCAGGTCACGATACGGCCATTACGAGTATGTAGTGATGCTGTTCGGGGTGACAAATGCTCCTGCTGTTTTCATGGACTACATGAACAAAATATTCCGACTGTACCTTGATCAGTTTGTTGTCGTGTTTATTGATGACATATTGATATACTCGGAGGATCGGGATGTACATGCAGGTCATCTGAGAGTGGTGCAAGGAATTCTCAGAGAGCATAAACTGTATGGGAAGCTGTCAAAGTGTGAGTTTTGGTTGGATGAGGTACAACTCTTGTGTCATGTAATCTCAGCCCAAGGTATATCGGTGGATCCAGCGAAGATTGAAACAGTGGTGAAGTGGGAAAGACCACAAACGGTTACTGAGGTGAGGAGCTTCTTGGGTCTGGCGGGTTATTACAGGCGGTTTGTGGAGGGGTTCTCCAAGCTGGTGAGTCCCTTAACTCAACTCACTAGGAAGGATCAGCCTTTCTCTTGGACAAACGAGTGTGAGGTCTGCTTTGAGGATATGAAGAGGAGATTGACTACTGCACCCATATTGGTTATTCCTGACACCGCCAAGACGTTTGAGGTATACTGTGATGCTTCATACCAAGGTCTAGGTTGTGTGTTGATGCAGGAGAAACGACCCATTGCTTATACATCTTGTCAGCTGAAGGTGCATGAGAAAAACTATCCTACACACGATTTAGAATTGGCGGCGGTGGTTTTTGCTTTAAAAACATGGAGGCACTACTTGTATGGGGCACAGTTTCAGGTATTCACTGATCACAAGAGCTTGAAATACTTGTTTGATCAGAAAGAATTGAATATGAGGCAGAGGCGCTGGATGGAATACCTGAAGGACTACGACTTTGAGCTATTATACCATCCTGGTAAGGCTAATGTTGTAGCAGACGCTTTGAGCAGGAAGAAATCTCATGTGTCGGCCATGATGATTAAGGAGTTGGAGTTGATCGAGAAGCTGCGAGATATGAATCTGGGATTGGATATGGAGACAGATCACATACGGTGCAGCATGTTGAAGATCACTAATGAATTCTTGGATGAGGTTCGGGTGGAATAGGGTAAGGATCAGGAATTTCAACAATCATTAGTGAATTGGGCACAGAAAAGAGAAAAGACTTCAGGATGGGTAGAGATGGCATCCTGCGATACAAAGAGAGGGTGTGTATACCCAACAGTCGGGTGTTGACGAAAATGCTCTTGAATGAAGGGCATAAGAGTCGTCTTAGCATACTCCCAGATATGACTAAGATGTACAAGGACTTGAAGGCGACTTTCTGATGGACTGGTATGAAAACTGATGTGGCAGACTATGTAGCATCTTGCCTAGTGTGTCGGAAAGCGAAAATAGAGCATCAGAGGCCAGGTGGTACGTTAGAGCCTCTTGAGACTCCCCAGTGGAAATGGGACAACATTTCCATGGATTTTGTTACTCATCTACCGAGGTCAGTGAGGGGGCATGATTCTATATGGGTAATAGTGGATCGACTGGCGAAGTGCGCTCACTTTCTACCTATTAATCAGAAGATGTCCCTAGATAAGATGGCAGAGTTGTACGTCAGGGAGATAGTCCGATTACATGGTATGCCTGAGAGTATCATATCGGATAAAGATCCAAGGTTTACCTCGAGGTTCTGGCAATCGTTGCAGAACACTTTGGGTACTCAATTGAAGATGAGCTCGGTATATCATCCTCAGACGGATGGCCAGTCTAAGAGAACCATACAGTCTCTAGAGGACTTATTGAGAACGTGTGTTCTGGATCACCTAGGGACTTGGAGTGATGTGCTACCACTGGTGGAGTTCACTTATAATAACAGCTACCATTCCAGCATTGGAATGGCACCGTATGAGGCTTTGTATGGCAGGAGGTGTCGAACACCTTTGTATTGGCAGCAGGATGGGGAAGTTGTGGTACTTGGTCCAGAGTTCTTACAACAGACGCGTGCGTGCAACTCAGAGTCGGCAGGAATCCTACGCAGATCAGAGAAGGAGGCCACTTGAGTTTGAGGCTGGTGACCACGTATTTCTCAGAGTTACACCTACAGCAGGTATTGGGAGAGCATTGAAGTCGAGGAAGTTGACCCCTCGATTCATCGGTCCATATCATATTACGAGGCGAATTGGACCGGTGGCGTATGAGATTGCATTGCCACCTCACTTGGGAAACCTGCACAATGTTTTCCACGTATCATAATTGAGAAAGTATATGGCGGATCCTACTCATGTGCTGGAGCAGGATGATGTTCAGGTGTGTGAGAACCTGACTCTTGGAGTTGGACCGGTGAGGATTCTAGATTCTCAAGTCAAACAACTCAGAGGGAGGGAGATACGGACCGTGAAGGTTCTCTGGGACGAGGCAACCCAAGAGATGACTTGGGAGATGGAAGATCTCATGAGGAAGTCCTATCTTCACCTCTTTACTGGTAAGTTTTATTTTCGAGGACGAAAACTTTTAAAGGTGGGGGAATTGTAAGACCCGGGAAAATTAATTAATTAATAAATGCGGGCAGAAGGCGTCTTTATGACATTAATTGCTGTATAAGGTGACGTGGAAAAGTGCTAGCTCATGTGGTTAAGAGTACTTTGATTGTGTGAAAGGACTTGGTTTTGAGTCCTATGTATGCTAATTATGTGTTGTTGTTTTATGATTTGTTTTAATAATATGTAAGAATGTGGAATTTGAAATGTAAACTTGTTATGATTATTTATGTAACCAAAATGTGATTTGGCATAGTGGTTGTGCTTTGGCCTTATGAGTGGAAGGTCATGGGTTCAAACCTTGGAGGGTAAAGAATAAGCTTTATTTTTGCTAACTATTAGATTTGTATGAATGTGAAGGGGTAAAGAGAACCTAGCATAAGGATAACTATTAGGCGCTGTGAAACCTTTCCACTAAGTGACTTGAGTAGCCATTAGGCCCATACTTAAGTCCAAATCGTTTTTTTTTCTCTAACCTACATTGAGCCACATATAAAAGGCGAAATTGAAGAGAAAAGAGGGTTTCTGCAGTTTGGAATTTTGCCTATAGAGAGGGAGACGAAATTTTAGAGAGTGAAGAGGTGAATTGGGTGTTTCAGAGGTTGAATTGGGTGAGGTCCGAAGCAGAACCGTGGTGAGCAAAGAACATCAAATTTCATCCAATTTTAATTCAATAATCCAGGTTAGGGGTGCTGAGTTTATTGTACGAATATTGTATGTGCATCTGCGTTTTGTCAATTGGTTGAAGTGTTGAATGAATTTTTGGTAAAAGGTGCAATGTGTGAGAGAACTTGGTTGGTTGATCATGCGCACAAAGTCTTTTTGTGTTTGGTGTAATTTTATGAGGGTTTTTGGTACTGTATGTGGTTGTGTATGGTCAAACCCTCTTGGTTTGGTGAATCAAATGGGAGATATACCATGTTCACAATAGGTGTTGTTGATTTTAACGTATTGGGTCGTGTTGTTGCTGTGAGTGTACGTGTTCCGGTTGTTTTCGCGTGTGATCAGAGGGGGGTTTCTGCAATTTTTGCCCAAGCGAGTCCGTCTCGCCTAGGCGAGAGATGCAGGGTCTCGCGTTGAGTATTGGTTCGCCCAGGCGACCCAGTATCGGTGTTGAGCGAATTATCTCTCACTCAGGCGAGAGGCGCTCGCCTAAGCGGAATCACGAAGTGACATGAGGGTTCTGAGCGCGATTTCTCGTCTAGGCAAGGGTTTGTGGGTTTTGAGCGAACTAGGGTCTCGCTCAGGTGAGATGACCTCGCCTAAGCGAGATGTAATGGTCAGGTGTGGTGTTTTGCGTGTATTTTAACCCAGGCAAGTTGAATTGTGTTTTTGGGCGAGAGATGAACTCGCCCAAGCGAGAGGATCTCGCCTAAGCGAGATAACTTGGTGGTGTTGCTGTTTTAAGCTCGCTCAGGCGAGATGGGCTAGCCTAAGCGAGGCTGGGGGCTTAGCTTGGGCGAGAGGTCCATAGCTTAAGTGAGTTTATGCGATTTACTATGTTTCTATGTGCTTGTGAGTGGGTTTGGTTGTTATACCATGGTTAGGTTGTATATGCATGTGTTGTGGTGTGTGGGCTTGAAGGACTAAGTCCATTAGGGGTCTGGGATGTGCTCGGTGGTTGGACACACGATGGGCATGGAACTAGTTGAGTTCCCGTCGGTTACTAATGGGCGAGGAGTCCTTAGTATGGTGATTGCATATGTCGGGCGCACAATGGGCAAGGAACAGTGAGGTTCCCGTTGGCTACTATCGGGCGAGGAGTCCATAGTATGGTGATTGCGTGCGTGCCAGGGTCCAAGTTATGAGACTTGGATGTTTATACTACAGGCGAGGAGTCTGTAGGGCAGGACTATGAGCGGGATAGGCTCATAGGGTTGGACCACGAATGAGTTAGTTTCGTGGGAGCACAGGGAAGTCCCAAGACTTAGTTCATGCATATGACTCATGAAAGACTATGAGGTCACGGTTTGGGTGATTTAGTAATTATAAATTTAGTTATGTTATTTTGGGTTGGGAAACATTTATATCATGTCTTGTTTATATATGTTGTGCATAGCTCACCCTTTGTGTGTGTGTGTGGCGATGATCAGATAACTTGTTATCCGGGAGCAGATGATGTGACAGGTGGGCCAGGAGACACTTAGACGTGGAGCGAGGGCTAGCAGGGGGATAATTTTGTATATGTATATAGATGTTTACATTTTTAGCTTTGAGAAAGTTATGTAACCCCTTTGGGAGTCTTTGACTTTTAATTCGGTTTATGAATTATGGACTCCTGGATTTATGGATTTTAATTTTTAAAGTTTTAAATTTCCCGTGTTTTGGAAAACGATTCATATTAAATGCAGCACTTGTTGGAATTCCAATTTTTATTTATTTAATATCAGTAATATTCCCTAGGGATGTTATAGCATCCAAGCGCCACACGGTGCAGGGACCTCTCACACTCGTCCTATTGCCTGGCGCAACCACCCGTGCCGCCAGGCGCTATACCAGAAGCGTATCCCTGACTGTTTTTGCACCCAAAACTGATCCTAACTTAACCTAATCCTCATTCCAATTCAAAACATACATATTCTATGATTATTGCCTAACTTCATCGCTCTAGGTACGCTTCATATAATTTCATCTCGTATAGATATTTTAATCCACTTGATTCAAGTACATTTATGCACTTATGCCTCACTATCCTAATGTTTCCTCTATTTTTGTATTATCTAATACTTAGTCACTTTCAAATCCCTATATCACTGCCTCACTAAGAGCCCATGATTCACAACATTTCACTAATTTCTCAAGCAATTTTTAACATCAATTCCTTTAATTACATACTCATTATTATGATTCATCTAAATTCTCAACACTTCATAAATGATACTCTACATTTTTTACACCTTATCCACTTCAAGTTAAAACCACCAATGCAAAATCATTACTTTGAACCAGTTTACTTCTAATAAGACACATTATCTTAGTCCTCATATTATCTCAATTACAAAGGATTCCACTACCCCATTCCCTTCCAGTTTCATTGTCTTAATTTATGTTCCATTCCACTTACAACATCTTCCCTCGTGACCAGCCAATTCCAGACACAGAATTTGCCTATGTACTAGTCACTACCTGGTGGCAAACTGGGTGTCGTTAGGCAGTACATCAGAACCTAGGTAACCTCCAGGTTGATGTACCTGTGATGTATCCAAAATGTCCAGAATTCGATCCAAATGCCAATCGCAACAGAACACAATAATTCACATATAATTTATCAACCCAACGTCAAATGATATTACTCTCTCTAACTCGCACATCCATTGAGCCATGTTAATTCAAGTTTCGGGTTCTTCCCTTCCAAAACCCCACCTCTATCCATGATTAATCAGGTGAAATGTTTTCACAGCACCATCAGACCCCAATTCCATAATTTTTATAACATTAATCACGCAACATATTTCACCAAAAGAACACATTCAGAAGTCTCAATGACTCCTGCACCCAACCACAAGCCAAGAGAAACGCAAATAGTGTCGTGCCGCCTGGCAGATATTCATCCCTACCAGGCGGTTCATGTCAAAATGTAAAAAATTTAGGCACAGTCTGATGCATCGCCTGGCGGCTTGGGCTTTACTACTAGGCAATTTCTGGGCAGAAATCCAGAAACTACGAAAAATAGTGTATTTAGGAAGGGTGTTCATGCAATTTGGTTCACACAAGACACAATACATTGTATATGATTTAAAACATTTGAAAGCATCTCCCCTTACCCGAAATTCTCGCTCCAATTGGCCTCCTAACCTTTTCTTGATGATGCCAAAGAACCTTCCCTTGCTTCTCCAAAACTCAACTCTCTTTCTTCCAAAACACAACGATCACTCTCGCAATTTACCCGTCAGAATTCTCTTCCCACGAACCCACTTTAGTTCCTTTCTTCCTCTCTCATGTTTTTTCCTTTTTCCTCTCCAAAACTACCTTAGTTAATTGTAATTAATCCCAAAACTGAAAATGGCATTAAGTTTTCATGTTAATGGTTAATCAATAACCATTATTTGGTTGTCTCTCAGCCCACTAGGCTGCCTCTCTTGGCAGCTAGGATTACTCTGCCTTTTCATCTCCATGCCAAAAGAAATTTTGGCAAAAAGAAGGTTAATCCCATTCTTAACAAGGTTTGAACCCACAACAACTCAATTACATAGTCAATGCATACACAATTCAACCAATTTATGTTTACAATAATTCCTATGATTTTAGGATTACATTATCACTAATCACACTCAATCATATCATTAAAATAATACACATTAAAATAACATACAAATTGGCCTACATAGGACTTGAACCAAAGTCCTTTCACAAATAAAATACTCTCAACCATTTGAGCCAATACTTTTCCATGTCATAACAATCCACATTAAATGTCTTAAAGGCTCCTACTACCTGCATTTATTAAATAATTATTTATTTAATTATTTAAATTTCTCGAGTCTTACAACTAGTCCTAAGAATTCAAAACACACCAAACAAAGTTTCACTCTAAAACACTCTTTTTAACACATTTTTATTAAAATCTAAGAATTTTAGAAGAAAATAAGAAAATTCTCTAAAAACAGAAAATAAAGAAGAGAAAGCTCTCAAAAGAAGTGCTCTAAAATATAAAAAATGTGCCTAATTTGACACTTAACCCAAAATATAATGCAACACCCAATTTTCTTATTTTAGAAGAAAATAAGAAAATTCTCTAAAAACATAAAATAAAGAAGAGAAAGCTCTCAAAAGAAGTGCTCTAAAATATAAAAAATGTGCCTAATTTGACACTTAACCCAAAATATAATGCAACATCCAATTTGATGTATATAAGGGTTCTATTAATAGACCTTAAGTTCTCTCCATTAAGATTTGTGACAAGTTTACTAATCACTTATATTACTTGTACAATGTCTCATCTTGGACAAACCATGACATACATAAGACTTCTCATTACTGATGCATACAATACTTGGGACATTTCCCTCTTTTCTATTTCATTGCTAAGACTCATACTTGAGGATAACTTCAAATTGATAGGAAGAGGGGTGTTGAAGTCCCATAACACTTTCATTAAGTAATTCTTATGAGAAAGCAAAACCTTTTTATGTTTTGAATCTTAGTGAATATTTTTCCTATTTTATAGTTCATTCTTTACAAAGACTAGATCCCTGCTAATAACAAATTGGGTCTCATAGGTAATATCCTTCTCATTGATAATATAGCCCAAGAATACATATACTTCATAGATTTTGGATCAAACTTTTTTTCTTTTTAGGAGTTTTACGTCATGTACATAAGGTAACTAAATACAAATAAGGAATAATAATCAATTGGTTTGCCTTTTAATATCTCCATTGGTGTTTTCAAACTAATCATTGTTGAGGGCTTGCCTTTTATATGTTCTTTGTGTAAGAGTATGTTTTCTTAATTGAGTTTTCATAAGGGGTTTTCCCTTGTCTTTTCCCTTTATGGAACACCTAAGAGAGTGTGCCAAGAGGCCTTTGATGTTATTTGCTAACCTTCTAGCTATGTATATTGGTAAGATACTTAACCATCTTATCTTACCCCTTCCAACATACTTTTCTCATGTTTACTATCATCCATTATCAATACATATTTCATTTATAGTATATATTTTGTGCTCTTATTGGGCTTTCATATATTTTCTTTCACCCTCTCAAAGCTTGCAAGGAATCACACAAAATGACAAAGCCATATTCGGTTAACTCCCTCATACATTCACCTTCAATATTTGATCAAGAAACACCAAATTTTCTCTAAAAACACTTATAACACTCACGCCTACCCCCCCCATTTGGTTTTGTCCATTGAACCCACCTAAAACCTTCCTATAATCAGAAGAAAAACTTCTAAACCCTTCCCTTAGGTGATTGAATAAACCCTACATTTAGAATACCTAAAAAAAAAGAAACACTAACCATGAACCAGTTTTTGTAAACCATATGATTCTACCAACCCATCCATAAGAAACCTCCAAGATTTCCTATAAGAAAATGTTCTAAACCTTCAAGAACCTTTCCAAGATAACCTCAACATATTCCTTTGATAATCCCAAACCTAGCTAGGACCATAAACACCAATAAACAACCAAGAATCAAGCAAAGAAACCCAAGTCTTTAAAGCTTCAATATTCATGGCCTTACTTTGTTTTGAAACTTGAATGCATAATCCTCCCTTTTCAAGAAACCTCCAACATATTGTTCTCATTATTTGTCCTATTGCATCTAATTATTGTCCTTGTTTAAAGCTTTATTCATGCTTTGATTTCCACAAACATTGGAAAGATATTTAAGTCCTTCTTGATGAGTTAATAAAAAAAAAATATCTTAGAGTAATCCGTAATGAATGGTACAAAATAATTTCCTCCTTTGAAGGATAATAGTAATGATTCCCACACATTAGAGTGAATCATCTCCAATATATGTTTTTTTTTTTCCAATAGTCACTCTTAATCTATGTTTCTATATTATCATGTGGTGCTTGTAGAGAGGTAAAATAACATTTTCTTTATCTTGAGTAAGATATTATGTTTCAAAAGGATTTTCAAAAATTATTTTGAAATATGAACAAGTTTGTGATGCCACATCATCATCATCATCATCACTTTTTCTTGACTTGTAAATGTAACTATTACATCTACTTCTTTTCAATGTATCTTCCAAAAACACATACATATTTTCCTTGATCTCCACTACTTTAATCACTACTATATTCTCTCTCACCACCTTTAAGATCGCACCTTCAATATGGATCTTATACCGATGGCTATCTAATTGCCCAACATAGAATATTCTTCTTCTTCAAGTCTTTCACATGTCATACCCCATGAACCATGCATACGGTACTAACTCCAACAATATCTAAGACATTGTAATTCCCTATGAGTATAGATCCTTGAGAGAGGTTCATAAGTGTAAAACCAATCTTGATGTGGTGCCAAGTTGTACCCGAATCCAATGTTCACCTATCACAAAATTTATTTTCCACCATTTTAGAGTTAATTATTACTTCGCTAACAAGAATCTATTTGTGTTTTAATGTACTTGCAACAGAACCTCGTGAGGTTGATGCAATAGGGTTTTTCCTCCATTCTTCCTATGGAAACAATATTTCTTCAGATGCTCTCTCTTGTCACAATGTTAGCATTTGTGGTTCTTCTTTCTTAGAGACTTTGATATACCATGATTATTGACTCTTATTAGAACCATGTTTTGTTGATCTACCCATCATCTTTGTTAAAGACTTTGTTTGCTTTGAACTTCCTATAATTTGTAATTTACTCTATTGTTTAAATTCTTGTTTAGGATTAGCTAAAAGAACATCCTTAAATTGTAGATATCCATCAAAATTTATTATTTTTTTATGTTGGTGATGATTTGATTACAAATTAAGTAAACTCTAAAGTAGAAGCTTTGCATGGTCATTTTCAAATATGTTGAAATTTTTTGTTGAAACCTAAAAGAAAAGTAAGGTATTCAAATTGTGGATGTGGTCTAACACTGATGTGGACTCACACATTAAAAGAATATAAAGTTTTGAATTTATAAATATTCTTGCGTGAAGTGACTTACTCTAATATAAAGTTTTATACTGGTTTATATCAAAAGATCCTACATCTAGTTGTTAATCTCTATAAACAAAGAGATTAACTCAATCACTAATAATAACATATTACAATAAAATAATCAAGATAGTAGGGAATATAAAACACCTCTCTTGAAGACACAAGAGATGAAAGTAACTTTCTCTGAATCACATGGAGACCTTGACCTAACTTTCCTAGCAACAGTAGCATCACTCAATCTCCTAGAAACCCTTTTAGGAAAAATTATCGCTCTACTAACACTAGGCTTTTCAAAGGACTTTTAAGAACACTAAGAGAACTTCTTTGCAAACATAACACTAAGACTCTGGCTCTCAAAAAGGTAAGTTCGAAGTAGAATTGCAGTTCTTTAAATTGGGGTTTCAAAAAATTAGGTTAAAAACTGAACATACATGTTTCAACTGTCAAAGATAATCGATTATCGCTTATGATAATCGATTATTCTAGTAGATTTTCTGAAAACTAATTTTGAACAGGATAATCGATTATCTTGGGAGATAGTCGATTATTCCAATAGATTTTTGAAAAATTAAAGTTTGCACAGATAATCAATTATCCTTAGTGATAATCGATTATCACTGCGAATTTTCCAAAAATGAGGGAACCCAAAGAAATGAAGTTTATGTTGTTGATTCTAAGTTAATTAAAACTACTTTACAACAACAATTAACTGATTTTACAAGATAACTTTAAACATTTAAAAGCTTGTCTTCAATTTTGCTTGGTCATCATTAAAAATCTCCAAACTTTTTTCTTTTGCCAACATGTTATTCCTCACTGCCAAGTTGTTCATACAAAACCCAAAAGATTGGGTAAGCAGGCATGTGTTGCCTGGCAGCTAGTTCATGCCGCAAGGCGGTTCTCATAGGAACCCAGAAATGCCCAGCGCTTCACATGCATTGCCTGACGGCTTTGAAGGCCCGCTAGGCGGTTTCTAGAAAAATTCCAGAAACACGAAAATTACGCAGAATTGGCAGAGTATATGCATCCAGTTAATCATACATCACGCAATACAGTAAAAACAAAGTAAATTCAAGGAGTCCAACTCCCCTAACCTGGAAATCCGTGCTCCAATTGCAAAACTTAAGTTAGACCTTTGATCCACGAAGCCTTCCTTGCTCTCCCCTCTATTCAGCTCTTTCTCTTTCTCTCTCTCTCTCTCACTAAAACGCAATGGTTACTCTACAACTTCTCTCCTCATAATATTCACTAATGGCAGCCTCAACAAAACTCTCTTCCACCCTTAATCTCTCCTCTTAACTATGCTTTAATTGATGTTAATGTCAAAAACGAATTTTTAATTAACCATGAGCATAATTGTCATTCAAGGACCATTATTGGATAGTTTTTCCAGCCCTCTTGCCTTCCCCCTCCGACGGCTAAGGTTTCAGACCCTTCTCATCAATGCCAAAAATAATTTTAGCAAAAAGGGAACCATATTTCACATAAGCCAAGATTCAAACCCATAACCATCCAATTGTTAACCAACCAATTATGGTTCATGATAATTCCTATATATCTACGAATTTATAATCACTCATCATGATCAAGCATATCATTAAAAGTAATAAATAATTAAATTAACACACAATTGACCTACACAAGACTCAAACCCAAGTCCTTCTAACACTATCAAGTACTCTCAACCTTGTGAGCTAGTACTATTCCATGTCATAAACCCTAACATTAAATACAATAAAGGTTCTCGCTACCCGCATTTATTAAATAATTATTTATTTAATTATTTAAATTTATTAGGTCTTACAAAGTTCATGGACTATCTTGTGGTATGAAAGTATCCGACTTATCATGTAACATGAGAGGTATATGGCCTATCTGACCTTTACATAACATCAACCTCCAACCTTTTGCATATCTATTTTTTGCTAAAGGATCCTAAGTAATCGGCTTATCATGTAAGATAGGAAGTATTCGACCTATATGGCCTTTATAGTACAATGCATAATTCTTTTCTAATATGAAATATAAGGTTAACTCCATTCACATAAGATACGAAGATTTTCCTACAATACAATTTCAACATCAATGTTAAATGGAATACAACAAAGTTGTTATATCACTCTTAGATATTATACTAACAATATAATAACTGATGGAGGCGTGGTTTGGGGTCGTGATAAGATTTTAGAGCAGTTGATGGAATGATGCCCAAGACCTTCGAAGAGATCTCGGATTAGTTTCGGATCATAGAATAGGAACTATTTTATAATTTTTGTAATGTTTTTGTTTGGGCTTTATCGGACCTTTAGTTATGTTGGAATTTTTGGTGTTTCGACCCATAGTATATAAGCCCTTGTGAAACACTTTGTATTCAGATTTGAGTATTATGAAATAGTGAGTTTTCTCTCAAGTCTCGAGGTTCAACTTAGAACCATGGATCCATATCTTTGAATCTCTAATTCAAAGTGACGGATCTTCCTCACTTATCTTGGAACCTCTTCCAAGTGACTTGATTTCCCCCCATTCCGAAAACTCCCAAATCAACGTCCTCCATTTTTTTTCCCATTCATTATAGGGTTCATACCCAAATTCATTCGAGACCCAACTTTTATCCAAATTCGAGACTATCGTTCATCAATAACTCATAACTAAAATATAATATGAAAAGAAGAACATGACTAAACAATAAAACGTTATATTTAAAATAAGAAAATGTTATTACTAAGATAACCTTACATAAGAAACTATTTTTTCTATCTTAATTTTTTTTCTCTCAAACACTAATGTAATAAAAAAAGTAATTTTGGTATGTCTTACTAAAAAAAATTACAGCCCTTTTATAACAAGAAAATTAAGTACAAAAATAAAATTAAATAAATTAAGAATTGTCTTCTCAAAATCAACATCTTAAAAAAAACATAACGTGTTTAGATGACTTTGTTAATTAAAAGTGACCGTAAGTAAAGGTGATTGCATTATTATCAAATTTATGATAAGAATTAAATTTATACACATCATTATTGTTCTTTTAATAAAATACATTATACTCCTCCATTCGTACAATACCTTCATATAATTTCATTTTCTGACCGTTCAAAAGCCTCTTAAAATCATTAATTATAATGAGCATATGTGAATTCTTTTAGATATGAAAATGCATTAAACAAGTAAGTGCATTGCATATGATGACTACATGTGAATTGGAACATACTTCGCTAACAAAACATGGCAAGTGTCTATTTTATCATCATGAATTCTTTTAATGGATATATAATATTATCTAATCTAAATGGAGAGGTGTGGTGTAGTTTGCTTTAATATTTTTTCAAACTGAGACCACTAATTAAAATAATGTTTAAGTATGAATTTTAGACTACTAATAAAAAAATCAATAAACTTATTATGACTAAAAGTGTTTATATTGATAATATATAGTATATTGTTTCCGGTGTAAATGGCGCGTAGAATAGAATATGTACTCTATAATAATAGTTACGTAATAAAAAAATGAGGAGACAATAAGAATTTGTTAATTCAATATAATGAAAATGAATGTATGAGAAAGAGAATCCATTGGAACATTATTGATGCATAGAATAAATACTAAGATTTTGACATGATTGTCGTCATTACCGAGCTTAAGTGCTGACTTTGTTTTGTACCCTCACACACGAGCGCGTGGCGTACTCTGCGTTTTCGGACCACTCAATCTCAATGTCTAACCCAATTAAAACGAGTACTTTCAAACAAGCTGCTATGCGACAAGACAAGTAACATAAACAAAAAGGAAAAAATAAGACATTAAATTTAGGTTGAAAATGTTTGGGAACAGTGTGAGGGTGTTTTGTGCTGTGTGTCGATGCTTATCTTTTCTTTTTCGGTTGGTGAATGAGTAGAAGATTGAAAGATAATTGCAGGCAGATTAAGATGTGGGTTGTATTCGTGCAAATGCAATAGTGTTAGAATGATTGGGTGATCCAAAATTCCTTTAAAGAAGCTTTTGCATTGCACTAAATTGTCCCACACAGGATAATCACTATTTCTTTCTACTAATGGATCATGAATATTATTTTTTGGATCAAAATAATATTTTCATTTAATTAAGTATATTTTTATATATAATGTTTATGTAAATTAATTAGAGTTTATTTTCTATATGGAAAAATATAATATGAATGAGTTTCTGTTTCTATTGCATGCATAGAGGACGAGTAATAACTCTAAAATCTTTAATCACTAGTAGCTCTTATCTTACAAAAAAAAAACGTCAAAAATTATAAATTTGATGACAGAATTAAGAGCTAATGCTGCCGTCCCTAATGATAAAAAAAATCGTTGGAAAAATTGAAAACCAATTTTCTTAAATCATCTATGATAATGATGATGCTATTTTCAAAGCTATAAGCAGCTTAAAAAAGGAATACCGTTGAAATAAATAATTATTTTATTAGAGTATTCAGTATTCGTAATATAATAGTTTACATGAATTGTTGAAAATAAAATAGTATTAACAAAGTTAACAATTATTTTCATTAAATAAATGATTTGACAAAGACATGATTATTTAAGAGTACATGATGGACGAATATGATATATGTAAATTTACTATATGTATAGGTATAATACACGATGGACGGATACGATATATGTAGGGATGACAAGGGGCAGGATGAGAACGGGTTTTGCTATCTCATATCCATCTTTGTAGAAAAAAAATTATTCTCATCCCCATATCTAAATTTAACGGATATCAAACTTTTGTCTCATCCTCATCCCCACTAGGTAACGGGTATAATCTCGTACTCGTTTTTTCACAACTTCAATATTAATTTTAATTAATTTTTATAAAATAATAAAAATTTACGGTAAGGGAAACATAATATTATCAAATATTCAATACTTAAGAGGATGATTGTTTCTTTATATCAAATACGTTGAAATAAATCATAATTGTCTACATTCTAGCTTAGAATACCAAATGAAATTTCTTTATATCAAATACGTTGAAATAAATACTTAAGTTGATCAATTTTAAAAATATTTTTAAAAAATATAAAACAAAAATAAATATTCAAATTAAAATATATTTTAAATATTTGTTTACTATAATTTTTTAAATTCTAATGAATGTCTTTTTCATATACTAATAAAAGTTATAATACACCACTTGATCAAAATGACACAAGGAACAAATAATAAATATAATAATAAAATTTTGGCATAGATCTTGTATCATTTGAACTCCAATATATGTTAGATGGTGATAAAAAATATTCACAAAAATTACATTAAATTTTTATATTGCAGTAAATAAAAATTATTTATACAATTATAGTGAAAAAATTACAATATGATTAATAATTAGTTAGAAAATAAAAAATAATTAGATAAAATATATTGAAATAGTATTATACATTATGAAAATAAACAACAAATAAAAATATTAAAAAATTAACAAATGTATGTCTTAGAAACAATGAGAGACTATTGAAAGAAATCGCACAAAAGAAAACAAATGTATAGTTAAGGATATGATAAGATGAAAAATACCATATAGATCTAAGAAAACTTTTCAAAGATCAACATATATACTCAATGGTTTAAAAATAACGAAAATTGTTTTAGCAATACAGAAGAGTTCTTCAAATGAAACAAAAATTATTAATAATAAGTCAATTTTTTTTATATTATCTAGTAAATGAAACATTTATGCTATTAAACACTTAAATTGAGAGTATTAAACATTCTCATGTGAAAGGAAAATACACAATAAATAAGAATATTCAAATGTGAGACATAAACATTTTTTAATTAACATACATCATTTTAACATAATTACATAAAGGTTATGATATGATGAAAAAATATATTAGAGATGTGAATGAGTTTCATGACAAACCAAATAATTAGAAGAAATAAAAAGTAGAAAGTATGTATGTATATATATATATATATATATATATATATATATATATATATATATATATAGATATAGGGTTACTTAATTGTGAATATTTTAATAATTTAACGGGACAGAGATATGGCGGGGATGAGTATTATAGTGGGGTTATGTAGATCCCCATACCCATCCGCATACCCAATTGAAAAAGTCGGGGATTCCCCATACCCATACCCATACCCATACCCATACCCAGTCAATGCGGGGATTCCCCATCAAAACGGGGACGGGTTCGGGCAATACCCACGGGGGCAGGTTATTTGCCATCTCTAGATATGTGTATCAGATATTTATCCGATACGTCGATACGTTTATTTTTAAAATAATAGGATACGATACGTGATATATACGTGATATGTGAATATTAAAAAGTGTATAATAATTCTTAAAAACATAATAAGTATATGAATGTTATTGTGTGAATCCAAATTAAAATCATAGGTACTAAAGTCTTCAACATAAAAAATATAAATTATTATCATCATAAAAATACCACTACAAGAAAATTTTTAAATAATGACCAATTTTAGTAACAAAAAGAATATGTTAGAGACCAATTATTTTAGTAGTCAAAACCTTGGTAGCTAATGTTAGTGACCAATTTAGAAACTATTTTAGTTATCAATTTAGAGACCAATTATAATTTTTTAAACTATTTTAGTTGCCAATAATGTTTAGTTATAAATTAGTCCATAAATTGATCACTCTAGTGACTAATTACTTTTTGTCACTAAAATTGGTAAAAGATTTTTTTATAGTCTACCACGACTTTGTAAATTAGATACTTAATGATAAATATCGATAAAGTATCCTAAAGTATTGGACACTGATATGTGACCCAAATTGAAGTATCGGTGTAACATATAATTATATACTTTGAGATTTCATCTATGTTAATATTCTAAAATTCATTATTATAAGAAAATTTATTAAAAGAAAAAATAAATAAATAAATACATAGTATGAGGGGAACATACCAAATCCATGATAAAATTTACACTTCATGAAATATAAACAAACTATACATATTATAAAGAACATTTATATAAACACAAGGAAGTAATACATTAAACCACTTGTATTATTCTATGAATAAAAGTCAAATTAGCTAACTTATCAACATAATGAATTCTCTCACGAAAAACATGAGAAACTTTTAATTGCATATTCTTACAAAAATGCAAGCACCGACATCATCTTCCTCTAAGACTCCAAGGAATCATTTGTTGATCCAAGAAACTAAGGGTGATAATGAATTGGATTTTTAAAGATCCAATCCACATCCATTTTAGATCCAAATAATTGGATCAGATTTTGGATCCAAATCCATTTTTCAGTAAAATTAGATTGATTTTTTTTTAAATCTAGATCCAAATATTTGGATCAAGTTCAAAATTCATAATCAATTTTTTATATAAAAAAATTTAAATTGAATTTTCTAAAACTTGTGTCGTTGGAGCCAACACAATCAAATTTGGCATAAATTCGGTTGGGGTCAACTCGACTGAATTTCATCTGGTTGACTTGGTCGAATTTTAGAAAGGGCTGACTCAACTAAATTTGGCCAAATTTTTCTGGGGCCAACTTAGTAGAATACAACCAAATTTCAGTTTGGGGCTAACTCGACCAAATTTGGTCGAATACGACCAAATTTCATTCGGGACTGACTCAACCGAATATGGGTAATTTTGGTCGGGGTCGACTTGGCAAAATATGGGTAAATTTTAGAGGGGGTCAAACTTTGGTCACGACCGAGTTAGCTGAATTTGGCCAAATACGACCAAATTTTGTCTAGGGTCGTCTTGGTTGAATACGATCAAATTTGGCTCGGCCCGAATCGGTTGAATATGGGCCGAATAGGTTGAATACGACTAGATTTGGGCCATTGCCGACCTCGCCAAATTTTGGATGGGGCCAACTCGACTAAATTCGACTGAATTTTGACTAGGACAAATTCGATCGAATTTATACAAATTTCGATTGCTATCAACTTGGCCATATTCGACCAAATTTTATCAGGGGCCGAATACGTCCAAATTTGGATCGAGGCTGATTTGGCCAAATTTCGGCCGGGGTCGACTTGGCCGAATTTTGGTCAAGGTAGACTCGACTATTCAGTCAAATTTTGGTCGAGGCCAACTCGGCCGAATTCTAGTAAGGGCAGACTTGACCAAATCCCAATAAGGGTTGACTTGACGAAATTCCAATCAAGGTTGATCCGTTTCGATCTTCGACCTAGACCAACCTTTCTCAACTTTCGAACTAGGCTAGTCCATCTTGACCTTCACCCTAACCAACTAAAAAATTAAATTGAAAATTTGAATTGGATTTTTTGAATTACCCATATTTGAAAATCTAGATTTAGAGAATGAATATCCTATCCAATATATATATATATATATATATATATATATATATATATATATATATATATATATATATATATATATATAATGTATATCAAATTGAAATTCATATACAATAAAATAGATTTTAAATGAATTGGATTAGTAATAAAATGAATATTAAATGGATTGGATTGGAGCAAAAGAGGACATAATCAAGAAAATGGATTTTTTTGTCCACCCGTATAAGAAACCATAACAAACTAAGTAGAATCATTCTCCGATCAAAGCATATGAAAGTCCTCCATCTAAGCATGTTCCAAAGCATAAATAAATGAGCCCCATAAAATCAACATAAATGACCCATAAACATAATATAAATAACAATCCGCACTCGTAAAAATGTTGAAAAACTACTCACATATTTATATTAAATATTTCTTTTATTATTTTTAAATCAAACATAACTATACTTTTGGAAGGAAATTATTATATTTATTTTTTATTTTTGCTATATGTAAAAAATATGGTTAGAGTTAGTTTAAAATTAGAAGAAAAATTCTTTATTACTTTTATAATTAGAAGGAAAATTAATTCTTTGTTATTTTTTAAAATTATAAGGAATGTTTTTAATTATTTTTGAAATTAGAAGAAAAGTTCTTCATTATTTTTAAAATTAGAAGGAAAATTCTTTATTATTTTTAAATTAGTAGAACATTCTTGATTATTTTTAAAATTAGAAGAAAAATTCTTCATTATTTTTAAGCCAACTCTAAACCTACTTTTTACATGTAGCAAACATCAAACATAACTATAGTAATTTCAATCCAATAATATAATTGTGGTTGGTTTAAAAATAATGAAAGAAATATTTAATGTAAATTTAATTATTAATAAAAATTTCAGTGTAATATTTATATAAAAATTAAATTTGGTCTATTTGGAGAGGAACAAAATTGGAATTGAATTGAACAAAATTTACAAAAATTGGACTAAATTAAACAAAATTAACAAAAATTGGGATTGAATTGAATATAAAACACGTGACACTGATACGTGGCAATGATACAACCTTAACTTGACACGTGGACAACTTTTTCAAAATTAAAAAATTTAAAATATTAAGGATATCACGAAGTGACACATCACCAAAAATGACCAAATTGTCTATAGTTTACAAAAATTAGGATATTTTTGAACATTTCGAAAAAATGAGGACAAAATTGAACAAAGTAGACGAAATTTGGGATCAATGATGTATTTAAGCCGTTGAATGTTAAGTATGATTCATTTCAATAGATTTGAATCAAATCTAAATTAAATATTTTTTGAATTTTAAATATCCAAAATCAAGATACATCCAAATTGAGTAAGTCAACTTGGACCTAGGCGAATCCGAGTTAATCAAAATCAAAAAATGAGTCGATCAGACCGAGCCAACATTGACATGATGAAAGGTCGAGTCAAGATAGTCTATACCGTAAGATGAGTCTTATTTGAACATCTCCGACTCCAAAGTATGAAATATCTTATTTAATTACAATGTTAAGACTTATTTAAAGTATGAATAATGTCAAAACTGAAAGTCTAACCTGAGTTCTTTTAAAAGAAAACGAAAATACAATATCAAGACTTGCTATTATTACTCCCATAGGTGGACTGAAGTGAGCAAATATGGAAAGGTTTGTGAGAAGAAAGAAGAGTGATTTGTTAGAGTGAGAGTGGTCGCTTTCTGCGGCAAAATGCTTTGGACGGTTGCGCAAGTGTGAATATGGGTGAAGGAATGGGTTAGTGGTTTCTCCGGTTTTGTTGGGTTAGGGAGCACAAATTATCTTCATGCTGGGTTTTCGCCATCCCATTACCTCCACAATTTCTCTCACATACGTCACATGCATGCCCTTCTTCATTCTCTCCCCTTTTGCCCTAAACTTGGAGGGACATCGATATCACTCACCCCTCCTACCTAAACCTAAGGGTCATCCCTCAGTCTTAAAGCCAAAATAGTATCAAAATTAAATACATCTAACAAATTTTTATAAGTAATATTTTTTAGTAAAAGAATAAAATAATGTATTTGTACAACAAATAAATTAAAATGTATTTCTGCATACAGGTAATAAAGTTAAAAACTTGCCATATTTAAAACAGAAAATTGATTTTCAACCACGGGACACCATATTTTAAAGTTTGAACACTATGTAACGTATTCATCATGTCTTTCTCCATGCAATTTTTGCGCTACACCTCTCTCGAGTCTTCGTTTTCACTCTTATATTTAGGGATTCGTCTTGGTAGGGTGTACCTTAACTGGGAAAAACGTTAAGGACAGCAAAATTAAATTACTTTTGTCATGGAACCACATCTTAATTATCAAAAACGAGGTTCAAGTTGCATGATTGAACCACGATGATAAATTCAAGTACAATTACTTATATTAGGTTGATTTTTATTGGTTAAATATAGCTCAAGGCATCCGTATCACTCAAATATCAAGACTTAAAATCATATACATGCGATAAAGAAATATTCCCCTACACCTAAATAACTTATTATGTGATCATAGTTTCGATCTACATATCTTCGTATCATACATGATTAAATTTTATTAATTTTATTTCGGTAACTGAAAATTTTGGTCATGTACTGTTTACATAGGGATAGTTGATTCTAGTAAGTGAATAATTTATATAAGGGTTAATTATTTTTATTTTCTAAACTTGGATGTGAAATTAAAATTGTCTCAAATTTTGATACATTAATGTATATAATTATTTTAATCTAAAAGAGTTAATTTATTTGTACTTTTTAAACGGTTTTTCAAGCTAACATTTGAACTAAAATGTATGAAATAGTGTAGTCAACTCAACTGCCAACCCCAAACGTTGCTTGACGTGTTAAAAAAATATAACACAATTAGGTTAGAACAGTGATAGAACTTGAACAAAAATTTTAGGGGGACCAAAATAAAAGAAATTCATTTCCTCACATCATTTTCTCAATTCAAAATAAGTACTCATGACAATAGAATCCAAACAATATGACAATAATATATATGAAAGAGTAACATAAAGTTTATCATCAACAATAATATATTAAAAAAAACAAAAGTTACCTTTAGTCAGAGTGTTCCTCTACGCTCTTTCAATGACTTAAAATCTTTAACAATAGAATCAGAACTAAAGCTAGTTGCAATATTCCTTTCAATATAGATTATCATGATGCTTGCTAAAAATACAACCTCCATCTTATTTCTCAACCTATTCTTGATTATTTTCATTGCAGAAAAAGATCTTTCAATTTTAGTTGTAGAAACTGGAAGAGTCATGATAAGAAGAGGTAATCTATCAATCAAGTAGTAAACTTCAGACTTTTTGTTGTTGTCAAACATGTACATAACTCTTGCATTGTTGATAAATTCTTCAAATTTGAATCTTGATGAGCATCAATAATGAAATGTTGAAGATAAAAATTCAAATTAATCTTCTCTTGCTCATTGAAATCCATGGGATAAAATTTGTCTACAAGAGTGCAAATTTATCAATATTAAAAGCTTTATAAACATCCTTAGGATCCAAAGCAGAGCTTAGAATTAATAACCCCATTGCTTAGTCATTAATCTACAATTTAACTCTTGTAATTGTTTATGAATGGTAACAAAGAATATTTTAACTCTCAAATAATGCTCCACTGAAGGTGACGAGAGTGTCCTTGCCTTGCTACATAAGAAGCCCCAAAATTAGGCAACTCAATGCCATTTTCTCTCAAGTTTTGAATAAGTCCTTTTGTAGAACAAATTAGACGCATAACATTAACTATATATTGAGATTGTTGTTGTAATGATTTACAAAGAACATCCGTTATCCCAATAATGTCTCTAATCAAATACAAGATCAATATAAACTCGAATAAGGTCAAGCTTTTGTAAGCATTGTCAGCATCACCACGTTGTCTGTCAACAATAATTTTTTCTAGAACTAAACAAGTTGCATCATACATATTGATCACGCTACAAATAAAAGAGAAATGAGAGCTCCAACAGGTATCCCCAACTCATTTTAAAGTACCAATTTGATTTGTTCCTTTACCATTTTCAAGCTCATCAATATCTAACAAACATGCAATTTCATCTAACTTGGCAACCTGTAACTCATCATGACATTTACTAGAAGAGCAAACAATATTGACAATAAAATTCAATTTTGAAAAGAATTCATGAATTGGAATAACTTCCCTTGATGCATCAACCAAGGCAAGTTGTAACCGATGAGCAAAACAATAAACATAATAAGCATAAGGACAATCAATCAAGAATAATGCTTGTAATCCATTCCATTCTTCTCTCATATTGCTAGCACGGTCATACCCTTGACCACATATATTAGAAACATTAAGATTATGTTGAGATAGAACAACACACAATTCATTATTCAAAGTTAATGTTGCAGTGTCTTTAACATGCACAATATAAAAAAATCGCTCTTGAATAAAACCATTTTTATCAACAAATCTCAAAACAAAAGCCATTTGCTATTTTTTTGATTCATCACGAGCTTCATTGACAACTATACAAAACTTAGAATCCCTAATTTCCTCACGAATATGATTTTCCAACACAACTTTTGAAACTTCATCATTATGTGATGTTATGAGTTTTATCATCTCAAGAAAATTACCTTGGTTCCTCAATTCAGTAGTTTCATCATGACCTCTAAAAGCGCAAACTTGAAGTTATAAAAAATGAATCGTGTCAATTGAAGTCTTGAGATATAACTGATTCTTCATAATTTGATTTGAGCTTTGCACTTCTAAAACATTCCTAATGTGACAATTTTGATTTAACAAGTCTTGATAAGCAGACACAACAATATTTTGTGGTGAACAAGGATCCTTCCCTATGTGTTTAAGGAAAGCACAATTTTTTTCATTGTTAACTTTCCTCCAACTTTTAAAACCTATAAAAAAAACACTCAAAAAGTTAAAACATGTTGATGACAATTAACTTATTGTCAATTAGAATTCAACAAAAATTAGCTCAATTACCTATAACAATGAAAACATCTTAGTCAAGTCGTCCACTTGATTTTTTACTAAAAAGATAGTACAATAAGCAATATGCAGCATCTTTTAATGCCAAATACTCTAACCATGAAGGAAATAAGCTAAACCATGTGTACTGAAATCTTCTTGGATGATCATCTTTACCACTAGACAACAAATAATTTTCTAGAAGCATTTGATATGGACCCCATTTTAGATAAGCCCTTTGTACCTCATCAATTTGATTTGGTGGGTATTGCCAACTTTGAAGACGCTTCCCGGGATCACGTTCTAAAGCATTTTCAAATTCATTATATGTAACTTTAGGAATCTTAGAGAGTTGTTTTTCATTTTTTTCAATTTTTGGATTCTCATGAAGTTTCTCAATTTTAGATGACGTAGATGCATTTTTTTCATCTTCATCACAAGCCTTCCTCTTGAAAAAAGAATCAATTTTGTTACTCTTTATCATAATTTTTCTATTATAAATTTGTCACCTCTCACCTATTTACAAAACGATAAAATTATGAATATCCCAAATTCAATCTTAAAAGCAAGACTCAATATTTTAAGAAAACTAATAACTTCTAAATGATTAGTTTCCCTTACCTTAGAGTAGATTCCTAATCTTGCTCTTCCCTTACATAACTTCAAAGCTCAAAATAGCTCTATCTACATAAAGAAGAGCTTGATCAACAATTAGAGCATGATTTTATTATCTCTAACAGATAGAGATATGCTTAAAGCATAGAAAAGCCAAATACAAGAACAAAACATATTGCTTCGAAAAAAAGGGTAAAAAATGAACTTACTCAAAAGAAGAAATTATTCGGTCCAAAATGTTCCTTAACTCCTTAATTTTGTCATGGTGCAATTTGATTTTAAAAATAATAAGGAATTGATGATGAAAATTGAGATAGAAATAAGAGGAGAGAAAGATATGAAGGCACGGAAGATAGAGAAATCAAATAAAGAAGTATAAGAAATTATAATAGAGAGGGAAAACGTGATTTTTAAATTTTTAATTTTTTTTTTCAAACTAATATATTTTTTAAACTATATGTATAATAAAATAAAATAAATAAAAAATCGTTGGGGAGCCGTGGCTCCCCTTGTCAAGGCTATGGTTCGTCCCTGGGTTAGAAGCTATCTATTCATTCTTAAAGTTTGAGGGTCAAGTTGTATCAAAGTTTTGAATATGAACGAATTTCAATTTTGCATTAAAGTTTAAAAGATTAAAAATATATTTAACTCTTTAAATAAAAGACCATGATATAAGATTGTATCAAAAACTTCATTTACTCGTAAATTCATTTATCTTAATATGAGATGTATTTTCCTACAATATTTAAAGGGAAACTTTTAAGATAAGGAAATCCATAATCATAATATTCCTCACTCACTCTTTGAGTCAGTTACAAAAATGAACTATCAGTCCTATATCACTATTGAGTCTTTTAAGAGGGTATATAGCAGTGAGACTTGGTACCAATGAGTTATGAGTCAAACTCATATAAGATATCTAATACCCCTCTACTTTAAAATAATGATTTTATGTGTCTACTTCCATATATATTGAATAACTTTCTCATTTTTGCTCAATGTGGGACTCAAACTCACTATTGGATTCCTTACATGAAGTTGTGTCATCCAACTCTACAAACCTCTTCGCTCGTAGTCTAACTCTACGAACCTCCTTGCTCAAAGTCCAACACGCGTGAACATCCTTGTTATGAACCTCCCCACTCAAAATAGCCTCAAGTGTGAGCACGGAACATATGAACCTCCTCGCTCGTATCCACACACAAGAGTACATCCAATAGGAACTTCCACATCCGTATTAATCATGTGTTTCCTACTCCATTACGAACCTCCCCATTCATAATCCATGCAAGCATATCCCAGACCAAAACCATCACCATGCAGCACACAAATTCAAACACAAATGCACACTACCACTATACTATTTCCTGGCGCAGCCTAAGCTCTGCTATGCGAAACTTTAGTGCAAACCACCTAGCATCTTAACTCATTGCCGGGAGACACATGCTCCAGGACCCCTTAGTTTCCTCCTATCGCTTAATGATTTCCCTTGTGCCACTAGGCACTATACCAATAATGTGCAATCATTGTTTTTTTTTTTTGCACCCAAAACTCAGATTTTAACACCTCAAACATCTCATGCGCAAGTCCAGACTACCAAATTACATATCTATACATTGCACGTGACACTATTTTACATTATCACTCAACATATGCATCCATCATGTATATTTATATATGCTTAGCAATTTGAAACCATACCAACCCTTGCCTTCAATTACGAATAACTCATGCTCTTAAGAGATGTCAAACAACAACACTCAATTGCAAATTCTCTGTTCCATACACCAATAATTTATACATATAGTTACACATGCTTTCATCACTTCATAATTAGCTATTGAATTTACAAAAAAAGAATAATCATGCTCTTAGTAAATCAAAACCAGCAACTACATAATGTCACCACTTACGTAAGGCCATAAAATACCTAGAATGCATCTACACCAGGCCTTTAGTCCAATACATCATACCAATTCAATTTTTAGCATTATCACACAATCATATTTCATTGATTAGACCTACCGCAATGATAAACTAACCATTTTATATCCATTCCACACAAATAAAACTCAGAAAACTCCTAACAAAACTCAATTCGCAGCCAATTCAGCCAAAACGCAATTTCTACTACTCATTAGTTGTTGCCTGGCACTACCTTCTTACTACTAAGTAGTGCATCAATGTTCTTGGGTTGAACTCAGATATCTGCACCTACGAGAAACCCCAAAAAACCCCTAACAATTCGACTAGTCACCCAATTGCACGAGAACCACATGAATTCATGTTACCAACAATCATACATGTCTAATTACTCATAAAATTACTATCTTACGACAATTAAACCCTGAATATCATGTTTCCATTTCACTCCCAAACCCTAATGTGAATACCTCATGTTCATGCAATCACCCAATCATCAAATCATCATCAACAGAGGCAATTATCAACAACTATAACATAATACATTCAAGCGTTATTAGGGAATTTTACAGAAATTCCAGCAGCATCACAGAATCCAACCAAAATGCAGAAACCAATCAATCGCAGTATGCGTCGCCTGGTGGTACATACTTTTCTCCAGGCAGTTTCTGGGCTGAACCCAAAAATTAGGTTCAAATAGCATGCGTTTCTCGACGGGTCTTGAATGCCGCCAGGCAGTTTCTGTGCCGAAACCTAGAAAATGCAAAAATCAACGAAATTGCAATATGAAAAGGGAAATCATGCTTCCTCCCATCATGAAATACAATATCCATGAATTAAACAATTAGGTGCAGCTCCCCTTACCTAGAAATCCTGCTCTAAAATTTCTCCTAAGGTTCTTCTTGGACCAAGTTTGGTCTAACTCTCCCCTTCTACCCTTCCAACTCTTTCTTTTGTTCAATTTTAGGTGTTCTGAAACTCTCCCCTTGCAACCGCAGAAAATTACTCTCTAGAACCTACTCTAATCTCTCCCTTAGTAAATTTTCAACCTAAGAGAATTAGTAAAAATAATAAAAACAAAATTAATGGTTTAATTGCCATCAATTTATATTAACTTGGAGGTTTTTTGTGCCCTTCTAGCTCCATAATTGCTACTCCTCTACTCCTCAAGGATGGCTAGGGTTTCTGATCACTTACCAACGTAGCAAAAATGCTTTAAACGTAAAAAAAAAAAAAAACTATTTTGTGCTATCCAAGAACTCTCATCCACCCAATTACCAAGCATATGCACAACCAACAAGCCAAAATCCCCCAACATAGTTGTGCACATATTCAAAAATAAAATAAACAATCAAATGTCACATAAGTGTCATACACACCCAAGTCCTCTCACATAACCAAGTAATCTAAGCCACTTGAGCTAGTACCCTTCCTTGTCATACCTCTCCGCATTAATTAACATAGAGATCCCTTTACTCTCCTTTTTATTAAATAAATAAATATTCATTTATTTATTTAATTTTTCCTGGGTCTTACAACTTGTGTCAGCTAAAGAGTGCTTAGATTCCATATCCTCTTTTGGATATATTTTCTTGTACTTTAAACAATTTTTTTTCTTGTTGTAGCGAGTATCGGAAGTAATATAATACTCATAAAATCATAGGTGGATAAATGAGAAAGAATAATTGTGTGATTTATCTCAAGGGGAGATGAAGAGCATACTTAAGAATGGATTTTTGTATTCATGTAAGTTAGGAGAGACAATGTAAAAAACTTATGTAATCATCTAGTCATAATGTAGCTCTATCATTTTCTTAATGGAGAACTAGATGTAACTCAATTGGAGTGAACCAATATAAAAACAAGTTTATATTACTTTTTGATGTCACGTGTCTACCTATTTTTTCTTATCTTTGAACAAGCTTTACGAAACATTTTTGAACTTTCTTCTAACAATTAGCGCTCTAGAATGATATTTGAAAATAGCCCTAAACCCTTTTCACAAGCAACAAGGCTAGGGTATCAACAATATCTCCCTTTTTCTGATGATAAAAACTTAATGTAAGACCTCGTCTAGGATGCTACTGAAAGAATATTATTTTTTTTCAATTTCCAAAACATCATTTCACGACTCTAATACCACCATTCAAAATAATGGACTAAAACTTTCATTTATTTAAAAAAAAAAATATAATAATTACCACATCCCTGCCACCACAACATTACAATACGTCATTCAATATCACACATTCATCATAATGTTTATTGTCTCTCGCGAAAACAATAAACTCGCTTGTAGTCTTATAACATGAGAATCAATCATTAACATTATCAAAAACCCTCGCACCTAACTTACCATTCCAACCAACTCACACCTTGAGCTAAACCAACTCTTCCTTCCTACTGCCCCAGAATCTCCAAACAAAGTCAACTTCGCACAACTCCCTAAGTCATATGGCAAAGTCCATCAGTGGTACAGTTATGTCGAGTCCACCACTCTCTATTGTTGTCCTCGAGAATACAACAAGAATCAATAAGTTCAGCTCCTAGAGCCCCCTATCATCTTACTAAGACTCTCACACTATAGAACCACCATCTCAACACAACAATGCATTACGTTCACCATAATTAAAACATTGCATTGAATATACCATTTAGACGATTCCCAACTCCTCTAACTTAGAACACAATCGAACCAAAATTTTAAAGCGAAAGTATCATCACAACTCAACAAAAACAGCAATCGTGTATGGCATATATCTCTAATTATGGACCTTCAATTGATGATCAAAACGATCAAACTGAAGAACTATATGTTATAGATCCGTTGTCAAAATTTCAACTCGATCCAACAACTAACGAAGCAGGTGACTTAATTTTACTAAAACTGTCCAAACAAGAAAAATACATAGTCGCCCAACAACTAGTTTTTCTTGTTCAGCGAGAACCAGATCCGAAAAACATTGTTTTCTTCTTGTCGAGTGACACAAACACCTGCCCAACAAAAATACACTTGAGAACTCATACATTTCTGATCGCCCAATGATATATACACTCGCCCATCAAGTCCGCATAAACCATATACACTTCAAAACAAAGTTCAACAAAAATTTGGCCTATCCACTAGGTTATCTCAAGGTTCTTGCACTCAAAAGTATCCACTCATAATTCCAATAATTAAAATAATGTAATTTATCAAATTAAACTCTAAAATCTCAATTTCCTTCAAAATCTCATTTGGGTCATAATAATCACCAACCACCAAATTAAAATCATTTACACCCAAATCAGTAACATATATTTCATGATAACTTAAAATTTAAACCAAATCACAAGATAATAATTTATCTCACCAAAACCATACTTTTGCTTTCACATCATGTGACATTTAAAACATAGTTCTGATCATAAGATTTTCCAACACCATTTAACCAAAGGCCAATAGACAAATATAAACACCAAAGTTAACACCCTTTTCGCCAATTAAAACTAAAATATTGTATCAAATAAACCAGTCTTCTCCATCACTGCAATTCTATATCTGTACCTTATATTCCAAAAATGATACAAAAGTCATTTTAAACCATCAATTAACATATTATCCACCAATCACAACTCGATAATAACTAGAAATAGTTAAGCACCTAACTAGGAAAAACATAAAGAGCATGAATGATTGTTAAAAAAATTCCTCCCCCTTTTTTTAACAACATATAAAAGGGTTGTATACACAACGCAACTACATATGAGATGATGATGGTGGTTGTTGAGGTAGTGGATGGTTTGGTATGGCTTGGGTAGCTGGTTGAGCATCAGAAGCTTGTATAGCAAAAACAAGATTCAAATTTCATACAAGTTCAATAAATGAAATGAACTCTAAATTGCTGGGCCTGAAGGATGAAATAAAGTCCATATTCGTGGAAAAGCAAGTTAAGCCAGTTATAATAAGGTTAAAATACCTTTTTGGTCCCAATTTTCGTTAAGTTTTTTTAAATAAGTCCTAATTTTGGTTTTGTGTTCAAATAGGTCTCAATTTTCGTCAATTTTGTTCAATTGGGTCCTTTTTTGCTAACACCGTTTAAATCATTAACGGCCATGAACAGTGACTGCCACGTGTCACTTCGTGGTTTTTTTGAATTTTTTTATTTTTATTTTTAATTTTTTTAAAATTTTTTAATTTTTTTTAAATGTACACGTGTCAACCCTGGAGCGTGTCACGTGTCACTTTGTGGTTTTTTTGAATTTTTTAAAAAAAATTTTAAAATTTTAAAATTTTTTTTAGGGTTAAGTATGTTTTTAGTCCCTAAACTTTGATTCAAAATTGGAATTCGTCCCTGTCCAAAACTTCAATATATTTTGGTCCCTAAACTTTAAAAATGAATGAATATAGTCTTTTAACTCAATTACGTTAATTTTTTTTAAAGTGTGAAACATATTTATCAGTAGATATTGAACTAAGAATGTATCAAACAATGTAAAAAACTCCAATACTAATATGAAAAGTGTTCGACATGTCAAAAAGAGTTAACATAATTGGGTTAAAAGGACTATATTCATTCATTTCTAAAGTTTAGGGACCAAAATGTATCGAAGTTTCAGACAGGGACGAATTCCAATTTTGAATCAAAGTTCGTGTCAACCCAGTAACGTGCCACGTGTCAAAGTCAATGTTCTAAATTCAATTTGGTCCCTGTACATTGTCCCTTTTTCTAAAAACGTTAAAATTGTTTTCTAAAAGGGTTTTTGTTCTGATTTAATCAATTCAGCGTTTAAATAATCGATTATTTTGTTCTTGACTTATTTTCGGATTCACCAAAAATAGAATAATTGATTAAATATGTTTTCACAGTTGATTAAAACGCTATTTAAATAAACCCATGCTTATTAGATTAATCAATTAACAAAAATAATAATTGCCTATTTTGTTAAGCACTAAATAGTTAAATGTGTATTTCTCTTGATTAATTGATTAACAAAATTTATAGTCGACTAATATGTTCTCTAGAAAAAAAAAATGAAAAATGGTCCGGTTAAATGGTATTATAATTGGTTAATAGTGACGATATTTGATTCAAACTTTTTTTATCTTCAATTAAACGAATACCAACTTAACATAATATATTATTTGTAATAGAATCAATTTCAAACCATATTTTGAAAACTATATAAATTCAACTTTTTGAACACGTTTAAAATAAACAATTTGAGTTATTTATCTAGTCAATTTTCAATTTGTTCCAAGAGGGCATTAAGGATCTTTTCAAGAATTACTTCATCATTCTTTTTTTTCAATAATTTCAAAAGCCTGTGTGATAGAGTTGTTCTTTTTCAATAAATTCAAAAGGACTATGTGATAGAGTTGTAACATCAATACAAGAAAGTGTAATATTATAGGCGAATATTACTTAATAAAATAAAATAATTTTAAAATAAACTATATCAACAATAAAATTTCCATAAACACGGAAAAATTTTCAAACTTTATTACACACGCGTATTTTAAAAATGCACAACTTAAACTTAAGTATTACAAGTTCCGAAGTTTAAATATCGTACTTAAAGAAAATACAAGAAAACATGTTGATTTAAAATAATCTCCAAGCTAGCCCTCATACCAGCTCTATGTGTCCACATCCTCACTTGAAACATCATCTACTCCCTATGACAGGTCACACGATCATTGCCAAATATAAACAAAAAGGGTGAGCTAATGTAAATAAAACTTACATAAAAGAAGTTAAATAACCCTTATCCAAAATACTCAACCTTTTTCTTATTTATAAAACCCTTGTTTAATGTCCACCTGTCTCATAACCTATATAAGACGAGCACCCACTCAACCATGGTCTTAAGGATTCCAATGCTTCCACGAACCTGCTCGTTTGTGGTCCGACTCTACGAACCTCCACGTTCGTAGTCTAACTCTATAAACTTCTCCCCTCATAGTCCAACACGCATGAACACTTGCTATGAACCTCCTTGCTCATAATAGCCTCAAGTGTGAGCACAGAACATACAAACCTCCCCGCTTATATCCCCACACAAAAGTACATCCAATACGAACCTCCTCGTCCATATTAATCACACGTTTTCGATACCATTACGAACCTCCCCGCTCGTAATTTATCCAAGCATATCCCAGATCAAACCATCACAGCAACATGTGCAAATCACAAAAGCTTCCCTGCCCCTGCACTATTGTCTGGCATAGCCTAAGCGTCGCCAGGTGAAAATGTGTTGCCGTCAGGCGCCATGTGTTCTGGGACCCACTATTTTGAAGCTATCGCCTTGTGACCAAATCCACACTGCCAAGCGCTACATGCTCCAGCAACCCCCCTATTTTTTAGCTTTTGCTTGACGGTCCAACCCCCGGTACCAGGCACTACACCAGTAAAGCGAGTTTTATTGGTCTGGGGACTGCATACTAGATCTTAGCACACTCAAATCATCACAAGCACACTACAAAGTGCCAAATTACATACAGATCATTCAACATGACTCAAAATTCACTCCTTATATGCCTCGCTAACATATTTATATCCACATGTATTCACCAACTTAAATTATGCCATCACTTAGAATTAACTAAGGACAAACCATGCTCCTAGGACTTATACAACAGTCACTAATGAAGGATTGACCCCAACCAAGGATGGAGGCACATGCTTAAGAAGACTAAGTATGTTTAGAAAGGAAGTTCACTAATCCTTCATCCCTTTCATTTGTGTTTGTTATTTTTGATTCCCAAAATTGACTTAGTTGAATCAACTTTAGTTGACTTGTTGACCTTTGACTAGGTTTGACTTGTTGACTATAGTTGACTTGACTTAAGCCAACATGCTAATCTATGTTTATTTGCTTTGTAAGTTAATTAGGA
>Ga0214542_1002041_pt1 | contig 41891 bp, 40 predicted proteins | sample CNSS1metaG_FD_160096 | JGI IMG/M metagenome (GOLD analysis project Ga0214542, IMG submission 160096) | Root nodule microbial communities from cowpea collected in UCLA plant growth center, Los Angeles, California, USA - CNSS1 | ecosystem: Host-associated > Plants > Roots > Nodule | place: USA... | reverse complement strand
CTTCTAATTCAAGAAAGTGAAACACCTTTACTTTCTTTAGTGAAATTTGTTTATGGTGGTCTAATTGAAAATATCATGAATCCTGGCTTCTTTGATGACGGCGCTATACTTTGCCCTACAATTGATAGTGTTGAACAAGTAAATGACTTCATTTTATCTTTGATTCCTGGTGAAGAACAAATTTATTTAATTTTAGACACTCCTTGTCAATCTGATGATGATCAAGAAATTCAAGGTGAGTGGTTTACTTAAGAGTTTCTAAATGATATCAAATGTTTAGAAATTCCAAATCATAGGATTAAATTGAAAGTTGGCGTACCAATTATGCTTTTAAGAAACATTAATCAAGCAAATGGTCTTTGCAATGGTACAAGGTTGCAAGTTAATGATTTGGGAAAGAATGTTATCTTTGCTATTGTCATAACATGAAAAAATGTTGGTGACAAAATTTTCATTCCAAGAATGAACTGGACACCTTCTGATTCCATCATCGCGTTTAAATTTCAAAGGAGGCAATTTCCAATATCCTTATGCTTTGCAATGACAATAAACAAAAGTCAAGGACAAACTCTTTCTAAAGTTGGACTTTATCCTCCTCGCCTAGTTTTTACTCATGGACAATTGTACGTAGCAATTTCTAGAGTGACAACAAAGAAAGGACTCAAAATTTTAATTCTGGATGAAGATGGAAAAGTAAGCAATACAACTACAAATGTGGTTTACAAAGAAATATTTGAAAATCTTTGATAAGAGGTATACAACTTACTTTAACAACATTCTTTGTTGTTTAAAAAAGATGCCAGTCTTTGAACAGGTAATTTCAAGCCTGTAAACAACAAAAACCAACAACGAACGGAAGAATCACTTAGAGCAAACTAAATATAGAAACAAAAATTACTTGTTTCCTTCACAAAGATGAAATGTATTCATAAACTTTAAATAACACTTCATTTTTGCAGCGACAAAGACTGAGTCCTTTGTTCTTTAAAACACTTGCATGGTTGTACTATTTGTTTCATGAATTTAAACACCTGAAACATAAGATCAAGGCAATAATAAGTTAGATCTCAGTAAATATAAAAAGAACCATACTTGTTCGCTTTAGAAAGCCAAAAAAAATAAGATGTCGACAAAAGAAACATAAGATGAATGGAAAATATAAGATGCATGTGTTTGTACTCTTCAGTTCAAGCTTGTAAACAAAAGAAACATAAGATGAACAAAACATCAAAGTAAATATAAAAAGAAAAATACCTGTTTGATTGAGAAAGCTCAAAAAAAATTATAGATGTCGACAAATACTCGGTTTTTTGCGGTTTAAAACACAGGGATGTGGTTGTACTCTTCATTTCAAGCATTTAAACACCTGAAACATAAGATCAAGGCAAGAATCACTTAGATCTCAGTAAATATTAAAAGAACCATACCTGTTCGCTTGAGAAAGCCAAAAAAAAAAAATAAGATGAACGGAAAATCTTAGATGCATGTGTTTGTACTCTTCAGTTCAAGCCTGTAAACAAAAGAAACATAAGATGAATGGGACATCAAAGTAAATATAAAAAGAAAAATAATTGTTTGATTGAGAAAGCTCAAAAGAAAATATAGAGCTCGACCAATACTTGGTTTTTTGCGGTTTAAAATAGATGGATGTGGTTGTACTCTTCATTTCAAGCATTTAAACACCTGAAACATAAGATTAAGGCAAGAATCACTTAGATCTCAGTAAATATAAAAAGAACCATACCTATTCGCTTGAGATGTTAGAGAAGAAGCTAAGAAAGACAGAGAAAACCCTGAAGATAGAGAAGAAGATGAACAATTTAGGATGTCTGTGAGTGAGAAAGAAGTGAGAAGGCAGAGCGAGAGAGACAGAGAAAGAGAGAGAGAGAGAGAGAGAGAGAGAGAGAAGTGAGAAGGCGGAGCCAGAGAGACAGAGAAAGAAAGAGAGAAAGAAGTGAGAAGGCGGAGCTAGAGAGATAGAGAAAGAAGTGAGAAGGCAGAGACAGAGAGACAAAGAAAGAGAGAGAAAGAAATGAGAAGGCGGAGACAGAGAGATAGAGAAAGAGAGAGAAAGAAGTTTCAATTAAAATATTAGGTATCTACGAAAGAGGGAGAGGAGCAGACGGTGAGAACTACAAAAGAGAGAGATTAATTTGTTTTTCAATTTTTTTTGTACTTTCAAAATTCTGAGAGCTTGACACATCATCCTTTATTCCTTTTGTAGATAAAAAAATTTAAAGAGAAGTAGGTCAGATATATTATTTAATTGAAAAACTTTTCTTTTGTTAGTTTAGAATTGTATATAGTATTAGATATGATAATTTTAATAAGATGTTAAAGGTAAAATAGGAAGAGAATATGACAAGTTTTCCAACACATTATTGTTAGGTAATACAACATTAAAGTACAAATCAAAAAAGCTGAGTAAATCGTGTAAGAAAAAAAAATCCACAAATTTACTATAAATATTGGAGTTGAATACGGTGTTATAATATTTTCAGTTGGTTATAACTCATAAGGAATCTCCTCAATCTCTTGATTATCGTACAGCATGCAAATGATTACTTAAATACTACATCATCTCATTTTCATTTATGCGTCATTAGGTTTTTTTTTTTGTATTAATACTTTTCAAAATTTAAATAGATCACTCTTATATTGCATCACTATACTCATAGAATGACTAATATAGAATGTTTTTGAGTTTTTATTTTCTGAATTAAATTGTTTAACATTATGAACGCCACTTAAACTTTCGCTACATTTCACTAAAATAAAAATATATTGTAGTGTAAGATGTTTGTAAAAAAAGTTATTTATTTTACTAAAGTTGGCATACTTACAACCAGGGGCGGAGCTCTTAAAGACCAGGCGAGGGCCACGGCTCCCAAAACTTTTCCAATTTTTTTTCAAATTTTTTAAATTATATGTGTTTAATATTTTTTAAATTATGTATATTTTAAAATTATTTAAATTAAATGTATCTTTTTAAATTAGATAATATTATATTAAAAAATTAATGAAAATTAAATTAAATATTTTTTTATTTCTTTTATAAAGTATAATATTTAATGTTAATAAATAGAAGAATATAAAATCAAATATAATAAATCAAAAAATTATTAAGATAATTTTCATTTTTTTTCTTATTGTCTTTTGAGGTTTTTATATATTGTAATCATCTCTCACCTTTACCTAATTTCTTTTGTTATCAAAGAAAAAAAAGAAGAGTTAAACAGAAATTCATTATTTTTGTTCTCATTTTTACATCTTTTCTTCCATTTTTAAAGAAAAAAACTTGTCTCTCTTGATAGTGAAATATTTGTTTAATATTTAACATAATTTTTTATCTCATGATATTTTGTATATTATTTTTTATGAATATAGAAGAGTAAGTAATGTATTATGTGATTTTTTATAGACAATTTTTAAGTGGACTTGATTATCATAATTTTCTTTGTCTCTTAATTTTTTATTAGATTATGATAAATTATTTTTTAATCTTAAACTTATTTTTTAAATAGGTATATTGATGGAAAACAAAAGAATAAATCCATTTTTTACAATTGATAAAAGAGAAGTGAAGATCAAAATAGGTTAATATCGTTGGTCATCCCATAACAATGAAATAAAATGTTTGTGATGACTTTTGAATCGAAATGAAAAATGAATACTTGTAGATAATATGGTTATTTATATTGGAAAAAAAATAGTTGAAAATTTTAGTTATGATTGAATAATTTGATATGTTCAAGAATATGAAAAAATAATAGACAAACCTTCGTATATGTGTAGTTTTTTTATAGTTATAACTATAGTAAATTATCTTTTTATTTTTATTGAATTAGTAACAGATATTGTTAAATATATAAATTTTAAGTATATTATTTTGGCTCCCCCAATAATTTTGGTCAAGATCCGCCACTGCTTACAACAAGGGGTATACATGCCCATGAATGGTCAATTACTTTATTCAGATTATACAATGTACATTATAATTTATATCATATATATAATTTTTTGAAATACTATTTAGACAATCTCAAAACAAGAAGTTGGTATGAGGAGGGGCTTGAAAAGAGGATGTAGCATCTTTAGTTTGAAGTTCTTTGACTATATAAGCTATGGCCATTTATAAGGGCCTCTCTGATATCACGTTTTCCTGAACCTGTGTACGTTTTGTGTTATATAGATTCAAAATAGTTTAGAAGGATCGAACGAAAGTATGTTGAGGGGACTTTTTCAATTTTCTTTGGGGACCATGTTCGGGGTGTTTCTCTATCGGAGGACACAATTGTTTACAATGTGTAAGGCTTTCCTCTAAGAGTGATGTTAACAAAAAAGTCATTGCTATCCAATCCTTAGTGGAGACAAAAACCTCAGAGTGATGAATACATATTGTTATATAGCTTAATGAAAATATATATAGAATTTCAGGACCACGATTTGAATTATCTGTAACACCCCATTTAATTTATTATACGAAATTAAAGGAAGTGTCACATAAAGATAACATACTAGCGCAGTCCTGGAGTTTAAAACTCAACTCCTTACAACCCGAGGCACACCACGATGCCCAAAAGAAAGCTAGATCACAAGATTACAAAATGTGTATAAATCCAAGAACATACAAGTACATGGGCCATAGCCCTAAAGTAAAGTTCATAAAGAAACTAAAGTCCAGTCCACGCGGACTATGCGGCGAAGCCATCACCTCCTTGTTGCCCATGGGTGTTTCTCGCATCTGCTCACAGCAACAAGTTGATGATCATCACAAAAGAGAGTACCACACAACAGAACACACAGCAATGAAAGTAGGGTAAGCTAGAGCACAAAAGATTTCATCCATATAATCAGATATACTTTCACATTCTCATATACACATTTCAACCAAACATGTTGTGACTTCTTAGACAATACACTAAGACTCGACTCGACTCATCCGGATACATATAACCTGGTCGGATTCAGCGGATGCTTGCACTTGTGGTGGATACCTCTGCTCACCCTCGAGCTGCTCACCCCCGAGCTATGTGTTACAAGTGTTATAATGAATCAATTTCCCTCACCACAAGGTTAGCCCTTAATGAATTTCAGGGCTCCTGCTACTCTCACCACAAGAATCAGTCCGCTCTAGATGAGACTAACTGACTCCTTAGAGTGTTAGGATACAACCTTACCTTGAATCATTACCAAGCTATACAGATGGGGCACCACCATGGACACTCACTAACAGGGGCCGTGGAATTACATCCCGACCACTGGAGCACGACCCGAAAATCCCACCTAGGAATTTCCAAGGAATTACGCACTGACACGGACCAAGCATACCAGATCAATCGATAAAGAATATTACACATTTATATATACAACACATACCTTCTCTTGATAATTCACCCTTTTCCATTTCTTTCTCAGTGATTCCATACCCAACCATTTCTTTCCCACCATAGTTATGGGATTTCAGATCATGCCAACACCATGTCACTTTAACACTAACCATCCCATTTAGTTCACATGCCAAGTTCACACCACATCCATCATGCATCATTCATGAATCATGTCATTCATACATAGCAATTCAATATATATTTCTTATCCTAACAATCATACCCCAGGCGCATACGAATCATCCAAGAGCAACAAAACGACCAAACAGTGCACTGCCTCGCCTAGCCCCTCGCTCAGGCTGAAGGGCCTCGCTCAAGCGAGAAGCTCTCGCTTAGGCGAGCCCCCTTCGCCTAGGCGAGGGCTCGAAAAGGGGAACAGTAGCTTCGCGCGAGATCTCGCTTAGGCGAGATGCTCGCTCGCTCAGAAGCAATGTGAGTCGCCTGAGCGACCGTTTGCGTGAAACGTCTTGGGCGAGCCTCTGTTGATCTCGCCTAGGCGAGCCATGCTCGCTTAGGCAAGAAAATCAGTGCTCACCACTGTTCTCTCGTGCACAACACCCAACAGATTCACCAAGGGTTCAATATTATCACACATAGGTTCGCAACAGCATACCAAAACAGTGGCACAAATAGCATATCTCAAAAGAAAGGGCGAACCTTAGCTTTCCGTACCTGGAAAACAAGCTAGTGGAACTCTCCAACACGCACACACAGAGCACGATTGTCCCTAGAATGGTCAACGAGCTGAAACGAACGGTAAAACAGGAAAAGGAACGAGTCATTACCAAACCCTAACGGTAAATAATGAACATGGGTCCAGAAAAGGGAAACATGAGCTGGGGAGGGACTTCCGTGTAGTGGGAACTTGACTTGAGCTAGCTCGAGGGAGGTTGACGGCTAACCCTAACAGAGAGTGGCGGCTGCTCAAAGGAGACAAGAAGACGTGTTTCTAAAAAGTGAGTGGAAGGGTGGAATTAGGACAGATTAGGGTTAGAACCCCCAATGGGCCAGCCCTTAGGCCCATTACATTAGGGCAGTCCTTTTAATTTTGGGCAGAAAGGAAAAGCAAATATTTACTGGGTCTTACATTATCTATGGTTACAATTGATATTGGTATATGGATAGAGAAAGACAGAGAGAAATATATATATATATATATATATATATATATATGTATATATGGTAGATTGTTATTTGACTTCTAATTCATAATTATTAATTATGCTTGTATTATTTAAGAATTACATGTTGGATTTACAACATTAGGATTGTTAATTGTTTATAGTGTTTCGCTTATGTGTGAGGCATGTGTTTATGATGTAGTTATACAATATGACCCATATATTCTTATTGAAATTTTATGATGACACGGTAGAATAGTTCTTAAACTATGTTTCTTTTAGGTTTAATTATTCATTTAATTCTAATTTTGGTTGATAAATTTAAGTAGGTCTCCTTTTTTGTGTTTATTTCAATTAAGTCTTAACTTTACCATTTTTAAATTATTGGCTATTGGTTTGGTAGGATTGAAATTGATATAGTTTAAGAATGTTAATTTGAAAGTTTCAACGACAACTTATCAATAATATATTTGCATTATCTATTTGAAAACTTTATTTTAGTTGAGACATTTCTAAGCGTTAGGAGGGAACAACATCAAATTATTCCATGTCAAGAGTTGTTTTATATAAAGATTAAAGATAAAGATTAAAAGTTTTATAAGAACACCAACGTGATCAAAGTTTTTCCATATGCAGAAACAACAGTCATATTCTTATAAACCACAAATAAAGAACAATTTGAAGATTGAAGGTACAACAACAACACTATACAAAAACAACGACCTACGATACTTTTCTTATCTTATGAGTCTTAGTATTTTTTGGGATTGAGAGAAAATTAACCTTGTAATACTTCATTATGTGTGAAGCTTTTTTCGTATATGCTTAAATTGTGTTCTTTGTGAAGATATCTCCTTTTTCTTTTCTTTTTTTAAGGAGAAAACCTCGTAATACTTTCAAATTGTGCATTTCTGATCCAAATCCAAAAGTCAATTTTTTTTCAAAAGAACTTGGATTAAACAATGTAGAAGAGTATTATGGATTTCACCATAAAAAGACATCAATTTTTTTCTTAAGTCGTGGAATTCATAATAATTTTTTGACGTAAAAAGTAATTCTAGATTACATAATTTGAAAAAGATTAAAAAATCTAGACAATTTTTGGATCACATAATCTCAAGTATGTGAACAACTTATAAAAAAAAAAATAAATAAATAAATAAATAAAAGCAACCTAAATCTCATTCTTTTCACAATAGAAACAGCGGCCCACCCGATGAGGTGCAGGAATAAAGAATGCGGGTGTGCAGAAAACAATTCCAACGCATTGGTATGTGGCAACTTTTCAATAGCCTTAGAAATGTTGAGACACAAATTTTACACGCAAACCAGGGTGAACAAGCAATCATAGACTAAAAAAAGAATTAGAATAAGAGTCTTGGAGGAGGGGATACCACTTGGTCAAGTAAAAAAACTTTCAACAGTGAAGGCGTGGTCGTCACGGCGATCAGAATATTTCTCCTTCGCAGGATTCGAGTGTCTGTATATATATTTTGGGGATATCTGTTCTTCACACATAGCACTCTCTAATTCTTGGTAAGATAAAAATTGTGTTCTTGAGCATCAGAGAAAATGCGTGCCCTTAAGATAGGCCTTGTATTCGGCTTAGGAGCCATGTTTGGGGTGGCAGTGAGTCGAAATGGGAAACCTTTCCAGTGTCACAAAACGGGTCACCACGGTCCCAACTCTTGCCCCACACAACCTCGTACAAAGGAAACTGCACCACAGGAGGAGCCAGCTGCTGCCGCCAATAATTAGATAATGTAATTTCTTTATTAAACTCTTTGGAGAGAAATAAAATTACCTTTTTTAAATGTTGGTTTTGTACCAATTTTATCGTTAGATAATCTTTAATTTTGTTAGATAATATTTAAAATATGTTTTTAGATTATGAAGTTGTTTTTATTTAGCAAAGTGATATGATATTTTATATTGAGTAAATTAGATATAAGTTAGTTGTTATTTTATTTAGTTGGAGTATTTAAGATTTAGTTTGATAATATAGGATATTAGATAAGATTAGATTAGACTAAGATTTCGTTTGGTTTGTTATTATTTGGTTTGTAATTGATTATATAATAGCTCATTCTCCATCAATAAAAATACTACAGTGAGTTACATTGCATAATTTTTTAATGTGTGTGAGTTTTTTCCAACATTTATGTCATGCCACTTCAGGAAGAACTTTTCAATATCATTAGTTTTCTACGAATTTCAACATGAGTATTTATTTCCATCGACTGTCAACATATTCGATAAATCATAATAATAGTATAAAATCTATGATAATTAGTAGTTAATGGATAAAGTTCTTTAATTTTCCTTTCTATCACAAAATATAAGCTAGGATAAATTTTGTCTCTAAATGTGATTATTTAATTTTGTTCTTTGGAGATATCATTAATCACGTAGGAAACAATTACAAAAAAATATTATTCAAATAAAATAGTGAGCACAGTTATAAAAAACAGAATTATAGACCTTACTATTTAAACAGTTTATGTTCAATTAACTTCTCTATTACTCTTGAAAGACTATCAAGTATCATTCAAATTCCTCTTTAGTTGTTTTTTTAGAAATTAACTTGTCAAGAATATTTTATTCAAAAATGAAATATGTAAGAAACTCAAGTACAATTGAAATTCAAATAAAAATTGTAAATCAAAGTAATTAAGCAAAAATAATTAAAATTACTATATTGTAAGAAATGAATCGAGACTAATGAAAGAAGTGAAACTATCTGATAAAACAAATTAATTTAAAATATATCTAAATCTAAAAAATATAAAACAAGCATAATATTTTTTAATTTGTTTAATTTGTACTTTTAATTTCTCAAAATTTAAAGGAATTCTCAAACTATATAATCTAACAGTTAGGTATCAATTTGTAAGTTCAAAATTCAATTTCAAACTGTCAAAATCCTTTAAAAGATTTAACTCACAATACTATGTCGTATAAACAGAATTTTAAATCTATGATTATGAAATGGGAAAGAAACTAATAAACCTATGATTTAGATGAAAGCTAATATATAAAAGAAAACAAAATAAGGATAGATGACTCTGCTTCACCGACTGGGTCAGCAAAGCATTGTTGTGAAGCTTCAATTCAGTTTCCAACTCTGCTTAATTTGAATTAAAATAATCCAACCACCATTCAAATCTAAATCAGTGTAACCGAAAAGTTGTGTATGTGAATTCTTAAAGTCTCTGATAATTCAACATGTGCCACACTTGAATCTGCACTTCTCATGTGCTCCATTAATCACCGCAAGAATGATTTGTTTATGCACCGAAGAGATTAATGCCCACCAACTATTTGAAGAATTGCTCATGTTTGAATCAGAAGCTTGCACCTTCGCCAAATAAGATGACTGATAAGGCGTCGTTTGCATGCGTATAACAATTAGTTTCATGTAAATTTAGGCACCACTTGATTTGAAGTTGCTTGCCGAATTGGTCATGTTGCTGCTACAAAGAAAATACAGAACCTACTTCTTGTTCCACCGCAAGGTACAAATTATGAAATGGAGCTGACAATTCCTGCTGCTTCTGCTACATTCAGTAAATCAGTTAAATGTATTATGACTCAGCTGCTTCACCACCACACCACACAGCACCGCTTCCAACTACCACCGAACCACTCCAAATTCATGGTATAGTGTGATGTGAATTTTTCTTAGTTCTAGAGATAGAAGGTACTCGAAGAACATACATGAAGGCCTACAAGAGAAAAGTGAAAAGGTCTTGGATACTTTATTAAGAGAGTACAATAATCTTGCTTGAATGAATGAATCCTATGGTATGTATGATAAAGAGTTTCTTTGCTATATACATAGGTAACGAATATATTTAATTAACTAAGTTCAACAGCTAATAACTCCGGCTTAATTATCAAAGTCTAAATATATCCTTATTTTAAATTTATTCAAGTCATAATAGAACTTTAGTTACTGTGGCTCCTTTCCTTTTGACAATTATCCTATCCCGAATTTCCTTCTGTTCCTTTTCTGTCAAGCATCTTCAATTGGATATGGTAGATTGGTAAAAGTAACTGCATAGGAAGGAAGGTCCAACTAATTATAAGCTACAATGCCAATACAATCAGCCATCATGTAAGACCCAAAATACTTTGAACGCAACTTGGCATTGCTTCAGTAAGCTACTGAAATATGCACATAAGGGTGCAATTTCAAATAATACTAAATCACCTATCTGATACTTATTATCTGTTATGTGCTTATTAGCTAATTCCTTCATTCTCTCCTAAACTTTTCGACAATGAAATTTGGTTAGCTTCAGCATTTTTTCCCTTTTTCTTAAGCTCCTATCAGTTAATTGCATCATAGATTCTCCGCTAAGGCAAGGAGGATGGATAATAGAAGTGGATGATCATACATGATTGCATAGGAAGTAGCTTTATCGTTGTGTGGTAAGTGGTGTTATACAGCCATTCAGCCATAGGCTAGTATAGGGAATCTGCACTCGTGCATCTAAGAGAGGTTTTGATACGATCCTATTCAGGAAAGAGTATGATCGTTTCTGAATTTGAATCCTCAAGAGGCACGACACGAATAAATCAGAGAAGAATTTGAATCCTCAAGAGGCACGACACGAATAAGAAGTGAAGATTTGCCACAAAGATGTTAATCTTTGATAAGAACCAGAGGCCTAAGCCAAGAACAAAGAGAACCCTCTCTTTAATGAAAATCAAATTCAATATATGACTAAAAGTGTCTACAATAGTTTTTGATATCTCTATATATAGGTACATAAGTTTACAAGAAGGCCCAAACCAAAACATAAACTACTTTATAAAAGAAAGTCCAAAGCCCAAAAACATAACTTATTTTCTAAAAGAAAACCCAAAGTTTAAAAATATAAATTAATTTCCTAACAATTATCCTTCAAGAGTGTTCCAAGCCATGATCTTCATATCCTTTGAATTTTCATTTGTGGTTGCTTGTAGTATCAAAAGTCTTGAATATATGTGATTTTCCAATTTTTTTCTCCTTGCCCTTGTCATAGATCCTTTGAATTATAAATGTTCATTTTGTATGGAATCTTGGGATAGTACTCTATCAAATTTTTAGACGTGAAAGCTAGTTGAATTTGAACTCTTTGAAAAGTCATAAAATTATAGATTTGGTATTGTGTATAAAAGGAGACGAAAAACAGAAAGTTAAAACGGTTGGGAGTTGCAACGGTAACTGACATACATATAAGTCTGTTTGAGGGTTTGGGGGAGGGAAAGCAGAGTTGTTAGTTGCGTTGGGAAAAGGCTGAGAGAAAGGTCTCTCAGAGTTGTGAGTTGTAAGCTTGCGTGGGCAACCCAGGCTAGTTCCTTGTCTCATTGATAAGAAATTAGTAGGGATTCAGTCAAGAAATAGAATTAAGGGTGTTCCTAAGATAGCAGTTCTATCAATTGGTATTCAGAGCCAAAAATCCGGGTTCTGTGGGGAGCGTTTTAGGGAATGGTCAAAACAAGAATGGAAGCAAGATTGGAAGGGCTTGAAAAGGCGATGCAAGAAATTGTTCAAGATCGAGATAGAACTTAAAATGAAAGCCATGATCGTTTTCAAAAGCTGGAAGATCTCATAAAAGGGTTGACAGCTGTGGTGGAAAAACTATCTTGTGGAGAGAATTTCTTGGCCCAAGCTTCTGTAGAAAAGAGCGGACTGCACGACAAAGAGAAGAAGATAAGGACCAATTCTCGTCTCATTCATGTTGGCCCAAATTGGATATACCACTGTTTTCTGGGGATGAAGCATATGGGTGGACAAACAAATTAGAAAGATATTTTCGGGTTAAGGAGGTTACGAATGAGGAAAGAATCGAAGCAGTAATGGTGACTCTAGAGGGGAAGGCTCTAAATTGGTTCCAATGGTGGGAGTCGTACGTCGATTTCAGCCTCATATGTTGAAAAATCCTTTCGAAATTTTGATTGGATTAACCCAAGGGGGAACCGTGGAAGAATACATCGAACAGTTTGAGCAGTATGCAGGATTTTTGAAAGGAATTGAACAAGATCATTTGGTAGGGATCTTTTTGAATGGGCTGAAGGAGGATACTAAAGCTGAGGTAAAATTGTATGAACCCAGCAATCTAACTGAGTTGATGCTCAAAGCTGAAATGGTCGAGGACAAGAGTTGGATATCTTCGAAAGGGGAGAACGGTTACTACGGGCAAGGTCAATAATGTCTACAAGCCTTATTCGGTCACTAGAAGTTTTCAAGAGATATGGACGGGTCAAGCGGGGCGACCAGTTTCAATGACGGCAAAAGAACGAATACGGAGACCACTAGTTCTGCGGGAAGCAGGACTGTAGGTCAGCGATTACGAGGCGCTCCTTTTGGCAAACTATCCGAGATTGAGCTACATGGGTCATAGCTCTAAAAGAAAATTCAGATAAGCGGAATCCAGTCCAGATAGGCTATGCAACCGGACCTCCATCACCCTGATGACCACAGAGAGGTCTTGCATCTGCTCACATAAATGAATTGATGATCATCGCAAAAGAAGAAAACACACCCCACACACAAAAAAAGCATAAAGGGTAAGCTAGAGCAGAAAATGATTTATTATACCAGTACATACAACTTGATAGCCAAAGATTCATATATCAACCAAACGTGTGACGACTCGCAACCAATACACTAAGACTCAAGACATGACTTATCTGGATACATATAATTAGTCAGATTCACCAGATGCTTGCACTTGTGGTGGCCTCTACTGCTCTACCGAGCTAATTGTCAAAGTGTCTCATCCCACCACTCACAAGGTTTGCCTTAAAGTGTTTCAGGCCTCCTACTACTCTCACCACTTGAGTTAATACGCTCTATGTGAGACTAACTAACTCTTTAGAGTGTCAAGATACAATCCTTACCTTGAATCCTTACTAAATTATATAATGAGACACCACCACGAAACTCCCACTAACAAGAGTCATGGAATTACGTCCTGGCCGTGAGGCACCACCACGCAATCAACGTGGAATTACGTCCTGACCAATGAGGCACCACCATGAGATCTCACCTAGAGATTCATGGAATTACACTCTGACCAATGAGGCACCACCACGAAACTATCGTGGAATTACGTCCTGACCACACCAACATCACGTTCCATCAATCAATATAACATTATTGCTCATACCAATTCCATGTCACTTTCATAACCAACCATCACATACATTTCACAGGCCAAAATCATGTTAAACTTATCCATCACAAACCATAAACCATTTTACTCATACATATTCACCCAATTCATGCTTTAAAAGAGAAATCAATCCAAACATATGGCAAACATCCAAGAACAGATATGGAAACAGAACAAACGCACATTCTTGCCCACTTCTCGCTTAGGCTGAAGGGTCTCGCTCAGGCAAGCTCCCTTCGCCTAGGCGAGAGCTCAAGGAGTGGGAACAGTGACTTCCTGTAATTTCTCGCTTAGACGAGCCCTCCTCGCATGAGCAAGACTACACCTCGCTCAAAACGGAGATTCGTCGCTTAAGAGACAGCTCGAGCAAGAAGCCTGTTAGCCTCGCCTAGGCGAGACGTGCTCGCTTGGGTGAGAAAACTAGTGCTCATCATTGTTCTCTCGTGCAACGGCCAAACATCCGAATCAAATCATGCTTTAACATATTCCCAATTAAACACAACAACAACAACCAATCCATACAAACACAAAGCAGAGGTAAAACGAGCAAAAAGTCGCAAGAAATAGAAAACCCTAGCTTCCCTTACCTGGAAAGGGCTAGCTAAACGACTCTGACACCTAATCCCACGAACACCACTGCTCCAGAAGCAGATTTACAAATTGGAAGAACGACACAGAATGAAAGCGAGGTTACCATAGTGAACCTCTATCGGAAACACGAAAATAAGACTTATAGAGGAACTAGTATGAGCTAAGAATCAATTTACGTGGAGTCGAAGCTGGTTGAGCTAACTTGAGTACGAGTAAGCTCTAAACCCTAGTAGAGCACATTTTGGGAGAAAAGAGAGGAACAAAGTAGTTGTTTTCTGAAAGTGAAGTGAAGTGAGATGGTTAGGGCAGGTTTAAGGTCTTTGGCTCTCTATGGGCCAGCCCTAGGCCCAACTAATTTGGGGTAGCCCTTAAACATTAGGGCTCAGATATAATTGGGCCTTATAGATCAAGAAGGGCCTCTGTTTTCGGTGTGACGAGAAATACGGTCCTAACCATGTTTGCCGAAATAAACAGTTGCATATGTTGTTAATGACGAACGAAGAAATCATAGGGTTAGGAGACTTTCAAGAAAGTATAATGGGCAGTACACATAATAAGGACGAAAGTGAGCAGGTCTTGAAATTATCCTTGTGTACTATGGTAGGGTTAACAACAAAGAAATATCAAAAATTATGGTGCAGTATTGGGTAAGAGAAGGTGGTGGTCTTGTTGGATTGTGTGGCATCTCACAACTTTATTTCCTCCAACTTGATTTCGAGGTGTGGGTTAACACGGGAAGACACATCTTCGTTCGTGGTTGAGATCGGGATGGTCATAAGGTCAAATATCAGGGTAAATATGTCAATGATTTCTCCTCAATCTGCAAGGCTTAAAGATTCAACATCAGTTTTTTGTCTTCGATTTGAGTGGAGCTGACATGGTGCTTGGGCTGGAATGGCTAGCGAGTTTGGGGGAATTCAAGGTAGATTTTGGACAATTAAGGTTAACTATTGGCAAGGGCGAGATAGAACATTGTATCATAGTTGATCCTACATTATCCAAATTCGAGACTTCTTTAAAGACAATACTGCAGGTAGGGCTGGGCAAAATAAACCAAATTGCACTGCACTACCAAAAACTGCAGTGAACTAAAAAACAATTCGCTTGAACTGCACTGAACTGAAAAGTACAAACGAACTGAACTGAACTATTTTTCTTAAAAATGAACTAGACTGAACTGCACTGCACTGAATTGTACTGCACTATAATATGAACTGAACTAAATTATTATAAACTGAACTGTTTTATGAACTGCACTACATCAGAACTGAACTGCACAATTTTTTAACTAAACTACACTATTTTTGAACTGAACTACTCTATTTTTGAACTGAACTACACTAATTTTTAACTTAACTACACTGTTTTTGAATCGTTTTTGAATCGAATTGCACTGATTTTTAACAAACTTCACTATTTTTGAATCGAATTGTACTATTTTTGAACCGAATTGCATTGATTAATTGAATTGCACTGTTTTTAAATTGAATTGCACTATTTTTGAATTGAACTGAAATGCATAGTAATTACCACCAAGACTCAAATACACTATTTTTAACCTGAATTGTACTATTTTGAACCAAACTGCACTAATTTTATTCTATATGATTATAACAATCTAACTTTTATAATTTAAAAGTTTTTATGAAATAATAATTAAAAGTGTTTAAAAAACTATAAGATCATACACAAATGATACATTTTGTATTTTAGAAATTCTATTTAAAATAAACATAGTATTTCAATACACCAATGTCAAAATATTAATATATCTTAATACATAGTTTATGTAACTAAAAATTAGTAAAATATATTAAATTTTATAATTTTATATATTTTTATTTTAGGTAACAAAATTAACTCGAAACTAAATATAAAAATATGACAAATTTATATTTTTACATTTTTTCTTAAAAACATAATATATTTACAATTTTGTTTCTAAATATAACATATTTATATATATTTATAAGTGTATCATTAATTTCATATAAATAAAATTTAATTTTTATTTATTATATTTACTTTGCAAACAAATTTGAATTCTTTATTTTATAAGCATCCTTTTAAAAATATTACTATTACTTGTTTATTATTATTTTTGCTGAATTCATTTATTTAAAACTAGAGTATACTTGTATTTATATTCTTCTATAATTATTCTATTCTTTGACAACTTAATTAATTGTTTACAACATCAATACAGTAAATTAAATATACATTAAACTATGTATTAACCAAAATCAATTTGTGAAATAATATTACAATTTCCAAACATCAATTTCTTTGAAAACAAAAAGTATTATTCTTACAAAGTATGAAAATTAAAATGTAATAATATTAAACTAGAAAAAAGAAAAATTCATTTAAAATTCACGTCTACCAAATCAAATTCTAAATAACTAAATTCGGGTGGTAATCTATTGTAATTGAGATGGTGGTTTAGTTAGGTATATAAAGAATAAATTTGGATAATATTGTAAAAAGAAAAATATTTAGTTTATGCTAAAACTTTTGTTACAGGAGTCAAGTGGCAACAATAGAAATCAGTTCCGCTTACAACACTAGAAGAATAGAGGAAGAGTTCAGTGTAGTTATGTGAGTAGTTAACTGTTATGGGTTTAGTTTTTCAAAACTTAAACTAATAAATAGTATAATTCAGTTTTCCTATTAATGGTTCAAGTTAATTTTAGTTTAATAAAGTTCAATTAACTATAGTTCAGTAGGGTTAAGTTTTTTTTGCCCAGCCCTAACTGTAGGAATGGAAAAATGAGGGGTCCTTTTATTTGCTTAAATGGGGGGAAGAAAAGGAGGTCCACCAGACTCTAGAGATTCCTGTTGAATTGCTCAAAATCTTATATTTGAATGAGACAGTTTTTCAAGATCTAGTGGGATTACCACCTAGCCGCGACCATGACCATGCTATCCACCTCCACCAGGGAGCTACAATCCCTAACCTTAGACCCTACAAATATTCACATCACCAGAAAAATGAGATCAAGATGCTGGTGCAAGACATGCTCCATGCAGGGATTATGAGGCCCAGCATAAGCCCTTAGTCAAGCCAGATAATCTTAGTACGGAAGAAGGATGGAGGGTGGCGTTTTTGTGTAGATTACAAAGCCTTGAACAAGATCATCATTCCTAATAAATTCCATATTCCAGTAATTGAGGAACTACTGGATGAATTAGCAAGAGCAACCATATTTTCTAAATTGGATATGAAATCCGGTTAGCACCAAATTTTAATGCAAGATTGCGATATCGGAAAAACTACCTTTAGAACTCATGAAGGACACTACGAGTTCTTAGTCGTGCCCTTTGGGCTTACTAGCACCCCAGCTACCTTCTAACCTTGATGAATGACATCCTTAAACCCCTTTTAAGGAAATTTGTGCTTGTTTTTTTTACGATATTCTGGTTTACAATGCCAACTTGGAAATGCATGTTCAACACTTAACGGATGTTTTACAGGTCCTAAAGGATCATCAGTTGCGTCTGAACAGAAAAAAAGGCAGCTTTGGAGAGCCAAGTTTGGAGTACTTGGGCCACATCATTTCCAGTCAAGGAGTGGCAGCGGACTCCAAAAAAGTTGAGACTTTGAGGACTTGGCTTGTACCTAAGGATGTCACTGCTTTGAGGGCATTTTTATGTTTGACGAGACACTATAATAGATTTGTCCAAGGCTATGGGTGGACTGCAAAACCTTTGACTCAATATTGACTAAAGATGGGTTCCACTGGAATGAAGAGGCTCAATAGGCTTTTGAGGAATTAAAAGGGGTTGTATCTCAACTTCCGATCCACCAGTCCCAGATTTCTCTAAACATTTCACACTTGAAACAGATGCCTCTAGTAAAGGTTTGGGAGTTGTGTTGTTACAAGAGGGCAAACTATTGGCTTTTTGGAGTCAAGCGCTGTCAGAAAGGGGTCAAAAGAAGTTAGTTTATGAAAGGGAGTTGATGGTTGTGGTCTAGGCTAAATACAAATGGAAGCATTATTTGATGTGATGCCACTTTATCATGATTACAGATCAGAGGAGTCTAAGATTTCTCAATGACCAGTGATTATTAACAGAAGAGCAATTCAAGTGGGCCTCCAAATTAATTGGGATTGATTTTGAGATTTGCTGCAGACCCGGAAAAGAAAATACGATGGCTGACGCCTTATCCAGAAAAGGATATTTCTTAGCTTTATCTAATTTTCAAACCGATGAATGGGACACTTAGAATGAAGAAGTCTAGCAAGATCCTAAGCTCATCTCTGTCATACAGGATCTCTTGCTAGATCCCAAGGCTCACCAAGGGTATGAATGGAAGAAGGGCATTTTGTTTTATCAAGAAAAGTTGGTGTTACCCAAGCTGTATTCATGCATTCCTCTTATTATCAAAGATTTGCATGAATCTCCCATGGTTGGCCATAGTGGTTATTTTAAAACATTCAAACGAGTGGCAGGAGTGGAGTATTGGGAATGCATGAGAAAGGACATTAAAAACTTTGTCATGAATTGTGAGGTTTGTCAAAGGAATAAAGCAGAAACCTTGGCTCCTGTAGGGTTATTGTAGTCGTTACCCATTCCCACTCAAGTCTGGTAAGATATATCCATGGAATTTATAGGTGGATTACCCAAGGCTCAAGGGAAAGACATTATCGTTGTGATTGTTGATAGATTAACAAAGTATGCTCATTTCTTCCCTTTAGCCCATTTGTATACAGCAATAGAAGTAGCCCAATTATTTATTAAGGAGGTGGTCAAACTCCATGGATTTCCTTCGACCATTGTCTCAGATTGCGATAAGCTATTCTTGATCAATTTCTGAAGGGAATTGTTTCAACAGGTAAGGACAAAATTAAAGTTTAGTACAACATACCATCCTCAAACGGATGGCCAAACAGAGGTAGTCAACCGCTACCTTGAAACATACCTACGTTGCATCATGGGGACATAGCCTAAACGATGGCCTCATTGGCTACCTTGGGCTGAATTTTGGTTCAACACCAATCATAATGCCTCATCAAAGATGACTCCTTTCAAAGCCTTATATGGACGAGACCATCCTCTCTTTATTAAGGGCACTACTATTCCTTCTAAGGTGGATAATGTCAACCGATTACAACAAGAGAGGGATGAAATTTTGAACAAATTAAAATTGAATTTGTGTAAAGCTCAAGAGAAGTGGAGTACGAGGTGGGAGATTGGGTATATCTTAAGCTACAGCCCTATAGGCATAAATTCCTAGCATGAAGACCCAATGAGAAATTGTGTCTGAGATTTTATGGGCCCTATTAGGTGATGGATCGCATTGGCCAAGTGCTTACAAATTGGAGTTACCCCCACAGAGCAGAATACACCTGGTTTTCCATGTCTCACTGCTGAAAAAAGCCATTCAACCATCTGCAGTACCTCAGCCCTTACCTTCGACATTGAATGAGGACCTGGTGTTTGTTGTTACTCCACAAGAACTATTAGATGTTCGTACTATGACTCAAGGTGATATAGAGGTTTTAATTCAATGGCAAAATCTTCACCTCACGGAAAATAGTTTGGGAGTTAGCAGCCTACATCTTTAAGAAATTTCCAGAATTTCACCTTCAGCACAAGGTGAAACTTCATGGGAGGGGTATTGATAGATTTGGTATTGTGTACAAAAGGAGGTGGAAAATAGAAAGTTAAAACAATTAAGAATTGTAACGGTAACAGACATACATATAAGTTTGTTTGAAGGTTTGGGGCAGGGAAAGCAAAGTTGTTAGTTGCGTTGGAAAAGGGTTGAGAGAAACATCTCTTAGTTGTGAGTTGTAAGCTTGCATGGGCAACCCGGGCTAGTTCCTTGTCTCATTTATAAGAAATTAGTAGGGATTCAGTCAAGAAGTAGAATGAAGGGTGTTCCTAAGATACCAGTTCTATCATAAAATAATCACGTTTAAATTGACTTAAGAATACAATGTCTATATCACAAGTAATAGAATATGGACACTCATGTATCTATAAATGACTGAGCTAATCCCCTTAATTAGTGTAGGGATATACTAGTTTTGTGAAATGAGAAACTTTACCATATTTATACACCTCAACAAAAATGACATTTTCCCAAATGAATTAGGTTACCCTTCTATGAAATCCATTGTAATATGTTGCCACTACAATGTTGCCAAATCTGGTCAGGTAGGCAAGGGTTGGAACAATCTAAGAGTAGTAGAAGTGTACATTGAGACACACGTAACATCATTAATCAATTTAAACCACATATTTAACTTTTTTCATGGTATCACGATGCCTAAATGGTCTTATATAGCATAACCATGCAACCACAACAACAAGTCCTTCATTAGTTTATTGTCATTTCCAACAACTAACTTTCCTTTCATTTCTAGTTTACCGTTAATGATCACATTTTCAATCACATTTAGGACATTTGATCTTAGCTTTTTAGGAATGTAATTTAGTCTAAAATCATTATTTTAACTAGAATTTGCCTAATTGGGTTAATTGAGCTTCAACTCACTATTTATTAAAAACAATTTTAGCCTTAATAGACATTAGATGGTATAGTATGATTAAGCTTTACCTCACGGTCTAGTTTGATTAAGCTTCATCTGATGGTCTAATCTATTGTGCTTTACTAGACGATCTAATGGATCGTTTATACACTATGATTTTTAATGATATGTATAAATTCATACATTATCTTTGAACATTGTAACATGTATTTTGTGTAGCCGAGGAATAAGTAAGGTTACACAACTTCTATAGCTAGTACATCGGTAAAAGGTTTGGTAGACTTATGGATGACCTTGTAGATTATTTGATTTGGTGATGTGAATTGAATGATCTTATTCAGGAAATGTGTGTAATTTAAATATGGGAACAAGCACTTATGCTTAACTATGATTTTTAATCGTGTTCGCGATATTGTTTTATTTATTTCCTAAAGTAGAAATTCCTCTCAGTACCATACAACTACTATCTACTAAGCAACGATAGTCAAAGGAGCTAAAGTCACTCCCTTCCCAACTCAACCATGCTTATCTAGAGCATGAGTATAAGTTTCCAACGATTATATCTACTTACATTTAGTTGCTAAGGAACAATAATTGCTCCAAGTGATAAGAGAACATAAGAAGGCAATTAGGGATACCTTAGCAAATACTCCAAGTCTTAGTTATTTTTTGTGTATGCACCGGATTTTGTTGGAAGAAAGACAAAAACCTGTGAGACAACCTTAAAGAAGGCTTCATCTTTGTTGGTGCAAAATGGCTCTAGAAGGGGAAGGGGTTGAACAGAGTCTGTACACATTTGATATTATGATAAACATTGTAAGATCCGCGAAATTTAATTAATTAAATAATTAATTAATAAATGCGGGTAGTGAGAGTCTTTATGACATTAAATATTGACTATTGTAACATGGAAAAGTATTAGCTCAAATGGTTGAAAGTACTTGATTATGTGAGAGGAATTGGGTTCAAGTCCTGTGTAAGCCATTTATGTGTTATTTTAATTGTGTACTATTTTAACAATATAATTGAACGTGGGGAGTGATAATATAATCATATATTTATAAGAATTATCATGAAACATGAGTTGGTTCAATTGGTTGTGCATTGATTTGACGTTGGCATCATTATAGGTTCAAACCTTGCTAGATCCAAATTAAGCTTTCTTTTTGCTAAAATTAGTTTTGGCATGAATATGAAAAGGCATGGAAACCCTAGCTGACAATGGGCAGCCAAGAGGGGCTGAAAAAACAGCCACTAATGAACTTTGAATAACAATTAAGTTCGGCCTTAATACACATTTTCGTTTTCCTCCCTTCATTGCTAATTAAGATAAAAAAATTAGTGAGAATTAAGGGTGAGAGAGTGGATTTTTGCTAAGGCTGCCAATTGTGCATATTGAGGGAGTGAATCACAGTGCAAAAAGGGAGAAGTGAGAGTTGAGAATGAGTCTTGAAGGAGGAATCACAAGCTAAGGCTAATTGGAATCAAGGACTCAAAGATTTGCGCACTTTTGGAGCAAGGAACTTGGATTAAAGATTTGCGTACTTTTGGAGCAAGGAACTCAGATTAGGGGAGCTTAGCCTCGATAAATTTATGTTTAATATTAAATGCATGATATACAATATAATATGGTATGATTATACTCTGTTTTCATTTAAAATTCGTGTTTCTAGAATTTTTCAAGAAACTGCCTGGCGGGCGAAGAACTGCTGTCAAGCGACTCATATGTTTTTATGTGATTTTCTGGGTTCCTCCGAGGAACCGCCTGGCGGCAAGAAACGTGCCGCCAGGCGACATATCTCTGATCAACCTAGTTTTTGGGTTTTTAGCATGAACTTCCTGGCGGTGATAAACACCCACCAGGCGACGCGAGTCAAATCAAATTGACTCAATTTTGATGTTTTGTGTGTTCTGAGTAGACTCTGAATGAGAAGGAAGGGAGCCTTAACTTTGAATTGATTATTGGATGCTAGAAATAAGGAAATTATGTTGTCCATTGGAGTTAATTTGATGAAATTCCTATGAACGCTCTTTTAGGGTTGGGAATTTGGGGTTTTTATGTTACGAGAATAATTGGTGGTTGAATGGCATTGGAAAATGTTAATGGATGTGTTTAGACTGTGAACTCTTACAATTATAAGTGAAATCACATGAGAATTGATAGAAATATGCAAGGAAAAGAAAATAGAGAAATGTTGAGGATTCGCAAGTGTAGGAATTTCTGGGAATCTCTAGAATAATATGCACAGCCTGGTAGTACTTGAATAGCCGCTAGGCGACAGGTGCAGAACAGTAGAGGGTGCAGTTGAGTTGGCAACAAGTGGGAAAGCTAGTGTGGGGTTAGTTTGTGGTATGTAAAAGTAGAGTTGAAATATGTTGGTTATGGTATTAGGAAGAGTGAGTGATACATGGAGTGAGATTAAAAAATATTATAAAGGTTAAGTTGTGTTAAAAGAGTTGAATATAATGATAGTGCAGTGGAGGTTGTTGGAAACTAGAACATCACTGAATGATGAGACATGATCTAATTTAAGAATGGGTTGTGAGGGGAAATTTCCTAAGGTGAAGAAGTGTTATAATTCGAAGGTAAAGTATAATTTGTATGTTATCTTTAAGGGAGTAGAGATTGATGTAATGGTTAGACACTGTGATAGGTCAATTAGGTTGTGATTGTAGCCTAGAGTTGAATAATATGGTTTCTACTTAAGTGGTTCTAAGGGATTGGTATAGTTAAGAGAGTGAATATATCAATGAGTATGTTTATGATAATAAGACATAAGAAAGGTGAGTTCATGACCATAAAATGGGACTTATGTGACTGGTAAATATGTGATGCATCATTGATGGGCTGAGGAGGACTGGAACCAAATCTGAGAGGCCTAAACCAGTACGACTCGTTGTATTGGTGTAGTGCCTGGCGGTGGAGATCGTCCCGTCAGGCGATAGTTACACTCGCAGTGGCCACTGGAACGTGTGGTGCCTGGCAGTGAGGATCGTCGCGCCAAGCGACACCTGTAGATAATGGGATTAGAGGTGCTTGGAGCCTAGCGGCACATATCCCCCGCTAGACGGTCTGGAAGCGTGTTGCACCTGGCTACTCAGGAGCAGCGCCAGACGATATTTTAGAGGCAGAACTGTGTTTTGCTTGCTTTGTGTGTGGTCTACAAGGCTTTGGTGATATCTCGTAGGTAGGCTTGTTGGTGTTCCTTGAGTTGTGGCTCGGAACATATCCCTAAAGTTATGGCTCGAGATAAGGGTTAGGCACATGACATTCCTTGAGTTGTGGCTCGGAATGGCATCTCTTGAGTTGTGGCTTGGAATGGCGGATGAACATGAGGAACTCTTGAGTTGTGGCTCAGTTTGGCGAGTGTTGCTAGTGTGAGTGTGCGAGTTATGGCTCGTACGGATGGGTCCAGATAGATTGCCCTCCTTAGTTTGTGGCTGACGAGTTTGGTAGTCTTGGGACATTACGAACTATATTCGTATTGGGAACTCCATCTGGCATTACAGAGTATGGTCTGTAGCTAGTTTCTCGCATGTGCTCTACAAGTTGTGGCTTGTAGGTGTGGCAGCAAGACATCTTGAGAAATTCTTCTAAAGACGTAGACCATGGATGACATGGTGGTGGCCATGTGATATGGAATCAAATGAGAGAATTCCTTTGGTGGGTTTGTATGTATATATGTTGTTTAATTGTTAGCTCACCTTATATGCTTGTGCTTGGCGATGATCGTGTACATGGTACATGGGAGAAAATGATGTTGCAGGTGGATCTGGTGAGGCATAGAGCCGGAGTGGGGGCTAGTCTGGGAGAAGTTTTTATCAGAGCTTATTATGTTTTTGAATAAATTGTAAACTTTTACATTACTAGACTTTGATATTATGATGGAGTTTATAATTATGATTTAAGTTATTTTACGATCAAATAAAGTTTTAAATTTTCCCGCATTTTGGGAAAAGTCAATATAATAAATGATGGTTAATTATTATTTCTATTTTATTTTATTTAAATTAGTATCAGAGCTTTGTTTTCAAAATGATTTTGTGGTCTATGGGGAGTAAGCTTATCGTGTTTCGCTTGCGAGACTATTATATTATTATTAACTATTAAGCTTTGGTTGTGTAAGTCTTAACTAGAGCTGTTTGGTATGGACAGTTGAAAATGTGGTGTGCTAAAACTATGGCTAACAGGCGACGTAGGAATAACGCGGGAGCGGACGAGATTGCTAACGCAATCCACTAGATGGTTGATGCCATGTAGCCGATAATAGCACAACCTCGATCCATGATTTCACGTATTCGGCCAATGACGATGGACAGTAATATTCTCTAAGATTGACTTAAGGTCTAGAAATCATCATATCTTAGTCAAGCTACAGGACGTGCAGAAAATAGCCTTAATGTCATGTTATGGACACTACGAGTATGTGGTGATGTCATTTGGAGTGACGAATGCTCCTACAATATTCATGGACTACATGAATAGGATTTTCCGACCCTATCTGAATAAATTCGTCGTGGTGTTTATCGACGATATTCTTATCTATTCCAAGGATCGGGAAGAGCATGCATATCATCTGAGAATGGTGTCAGTAGTTCTCAAAGAGCATAAGCTATATAGGAAGCTATCAAAGTTTGAGTTCTAGCTAGAAAGGGTACAATTCTTGGGTCATGTGATATCCGCCCAAAGGAATAGCAGTGGACCCAACAAAGATTGAAATAGTGGTGAAGTGGGAGAGACCACAGACAGTTATAGAGGTGCGAAGCTTCTTGGGTCTAGTAGGCTACTATAGGAGGTTTGTGGAGGGCTTCTCCAAGATGGTTCAGCCGTTGACACAACTCACTAGAAAGGATCAACCTTTCTCTTGGATAGATGAATGCAAAGCTTGCTTTGAAGATATGAAGAGAAGGTTGACAACCGCACCAGTGTTAGCTATTCCAGACACGACTAAGACGTTTGAAGTGTACTGTAACGCTTCATACCAGGGTTTGGGTTGTGTGTTGATGCAGGATAAAAGACCAGTGGCCTATGCGTCGAGACAATTGAAAGTGCATGAGAAGAATTATCAGACGCATGACATGGAGTTAGCTACAATAGTGTTTGCCCTCAAAACCTGGAGGCACTACTTGTATGGCTCCCAATTCCAAGTCTTTAGCGATCACAAGAGCTTGAAGTACTTGTTTTATCAGAAGGAGCTTAATATGCGACAAAGGAGGTGGATGGAATACCTTAAAGACTACGAATTTGAATTGTTGTACCATTAAGGTAAAGCTAATGTTGTCGCAGATGCTCTTAGAAGGAAAAGAGTGCATATGTCGGCATTGATGGTGAAGGAGCTAGAGCTGATCGAGAAGCTCCGAGATATGAATTTGGGATTACATATCGGTATAGGCCACGTTCGGTGTTGTATGTTGAGAGTTACTAATGAGTTTCTGGAGAAGATTCGAGTGAAGTAGGGTAATGATCAAGAACTACAGCAGATTATTGGATGGTTGGGCACGAATAAGGGAAGAGAGTTTAGTATGGGCACAAACGCCATTCTACGTTTCAAAGAGAGATAGTGTGTACCTAAAAAACCTACATTGAGGAAGACGCTCTTAGAGGAAGGGCATAAAAGTCATCTTAGCATACACCTATGTATGACTAAGATGTATAAAGATCTGAAAGCGACTTTCTGGTGGATTGGTATGAAGACAGATATGGCAGACTATGTGGCATCTTGTTTGGTGTGCCAAAAGGCGAAGATTGAACATCAAAGGTCGGGTGCTACGTTGGAGCCTCTAGATATCCCTCAATTGAAATGGGACGCATTTTCATGGACTTTGTAACACATCTGCCGAGATCAGTGAAGGCTCATGATTCAATCTGGGTAATTGTAAACAAATTGAAGAAATGTGCGCACTTTCTACCAATTACTTAGAAAATGTCTATGGACAAACTGACAGACTTGTATGTTAGAGAGGTCGTCAGGTTACACAGTGTGCCAGCGAGTATAGTGTCAGACCGCGATCCAAGATTCACATCGAGGTTATAGCAATTGTTGTAGGCAACATTGGGTACTTAGTTGAGATTGAGCTTAACTTATCACTCTCAGACAGATAGTCAGTCTGAGAGAACCATATAGTCATTGGAGGACTTGTTGAGGACTTGTGTGTTGGATCACCTAGGCACTTAGAGTGATATGCTACCATTGGTGGAGTTCACGTATAATAATATCTATCATTCCAGTATTGGTATGGCACCATACGAGGCTTTGTGTGGTAGGAGATGCAGGACACCGTTGTGTTGGCAACAAGATGGAGAGTCAGTGGTGCTCGGGCCAAAATCTTTTACAGAAAAGTCAGGGTTATATAGGATCAGATGCGGGCAACTTAGAGTAGGTAGAAGTCTTATGCAGATAAGAGGAGAAGGTCGCTTGAGTTTGAGGCAAGTGACCATGTATTCCTCAAGGTTACACTGACAATTGGTATTGGGAGATCTCTCAAGTCGAGAAAGCTGACTCATAGATTCATCGGGTCGTACCAGATCACGAGGAGGATTAGACCAGCAGCTTATAAGATTTCTTTGCCACCTAACCTGGAAAACCTGTACAATGTCTTCCATGTATCACAACTGAGGAAGTACATTGCAGATCCCACGCATGTACTAGAGGAAGACGATGTTCAAGTATGCGAGGATCTAACAGTTGGAGTTGGACCAGTGAGAATCTTAGATTCTCAAGTCAAGCAACTCAGAGGAAAGTAGATCCGAACGGTGAAAGTCCTTTTGGATGAGGCGACCCAGGAGATGACGTGGGAGATGGAGGATCTCATGAGGAAGTTGTATCCTCACCTATTTCCTGGTAAGTCCAATTTTCGGGGACGAAAATTTTATAAGGTGGAGGAAATGTTGATTAATATGACATGGAAAAGTACTAGCTCAAGTGGTTGAAAGTACTTGGCTATGTTAAGAGGACTTGGGTTCAAGTCCTATGTATGTCATTTATGTGTTATCTAATTAATTATTATTTTAATAATATGCTTAATCATGATGAGTGAAAGTATAATCCTAGAATTATAGGAATTATCATGAAACATGAATTGGTTGAATGGTTGTGCATTGATTTTACATTGTCATGGGTATGGGTAAAAACCTTGGTAGATCCAAATTAAACTTTCTTTTTGCCAAAATTCTCTTTGGCTTGAATGTGAAAGGGCAGAGAAACCCTAGCTGACAAAGGGGCACTCAAGAGGGGCTGGAAAAACAGCCACTAAAGAACCTTGAATCGCAATTAAACACTAGTTTAATGTCAATTTTCGTTTTTGGATTTATTGTGAGTAATCAAGTGAATTTAGAGTAAGAGAGAGAAGAGAAATAGAAAGAAAGACATAGGGCAACCTTGGGAATTCTCTGGGAATCCTTTCGAGAGAAAAAATGGACTGCATTTTTGTGAGGAATTGAGAACTGTTGCCGAAAGCGTCAAGGGAGGACATCGTTGACTAAGAGGAGCTTTAATTTCTCAAGATTAAGCAAGGAAATCCAGGTTAGGGGAGTTGAACTCATTTCATGTTTTTGATATATTGTATGATATATGATATGAGAATATATGTTTCCTTCTAAATTTTCTCGTAATTTTGGGTTTCTGGAAATTTTTCAGAAACCGCCTGGCGGGCCTTCAAGGCCGCTAGGCAACTCATTCGTAGCTATTACTTTGACATCAAAGAAGAGTTCGACCCAATGCTTTATTTTTGTCCTAGTTGATCTCGATTCGACATTAATAGTATATTGATTTTTCCCCAATAACCGAATACTTTTGTCTATAAATACTGCATATTTTATTCCATTCATAAATCTATTTTCTTCCTTATGAGTTCTAGTCTCAATTAAAATACTAGTTTTTACTGTTCATATGTTATGATTTGAATATACCACATTAATTTTTTATGTATGGATGATGAGATTCCATTGATACAGAGCCACTCATTCTTTTTTCTCTGACAGATGGTCAGAACTTCATCTGGGTTCGAATCCTACTGATAGGTCTACTAGAGATCAGAAATTGTTGAAAAAAGAACAAAAGAAACATCTTGCTTTTTCCAAGCGATCGGAACAGAAAGAAATAGTGAAATTATTCAAGATAATTATGTACTTACAAAATACCGTCTTTATGTGATTTTCTGCATTCCTAAGAGGAATTACCTAGCGGTGAGCGATGTAAGATCCGCGAAATTTAATTAATTAAATAAATAAATTATTAATAAATGTGGGTAGTGAGAGCCTTTATGGCATTAAATGTTGATTGATGTGACAAGGAGCATCCAAGAGAGGCTGAAAAACAATTCATAATGACCTATTGAATGACAATTACCATCAACATTAAACCAATTTTCATTTTGGAACATTTACCTATCATTAAGGCACCATTAAAAGACCAATTTTGTGTGAGAAGAAAGGATATGTGTATGCCATTGTTGCCTAGTGAGAAGAGAACGAATTTGGAGAGTATGCTGTGAAAATTGAGAGTAACTGAGAGCTAAATTGAGGGGAAGTGCTAGGTGACATAGTGATCAAGGGAGAAGGCAAGAACTCACAAGTTAAGCAAAAGGAAACTAGGTTAGGGGAGCTTTTACTCGTTAATTTTTATAATTTAGGATAAATTGCATGATAAATATAGTATGATTATACATGGATACCTTATGTTCTGTTTAAATTTCGTGTTTTTGGAAATTTACAGAAACCGCCTGGCGGGCGAAGAACAATCGCCAGGCGACTCATGTTGTTTGTCTACATTTCTAGGTTCCTGAAGAGGAACCGCCTGGCGGCACAATCCTGACCACCAGGCGATGCATGTGTTGTAACCCAGTTTCTGGGTTTTGTTTGAAGGGCCTGGCGGGGAGGAACACCTGCCAAGTGACGCAGGCTATTTTGGCTTGATTCTTGGTTTGTTTTGGGTTCTGGGCTATTTTTTATTAGTGGAAAGGGTGTTAAAATCATTAATTAATCAAATCGAATGGAATAATTGTGAAATTATGAGGTAATGAGAGAAAAATTGATGATTTCGGTATATTCTCGAATTAGGGTTCAAATAATTGGGGAATCTTAGGTTTTAGAATCAATTGCAACATAAATTGGATTGATAGAGATTCGTTTTATGATAATTTAACAGTGGAACGTAGTTAATTGTAGTAAGATTGAATGAATTGCTAAAAATGGTGATGAAGATTAAATTGGAGCTCTTAGGTGCAGGAAGATTCTGGGGATTTCCTAGAATGTGTATGCATCACCTGGCGGTACCGTGATTGCCGCCATACGCCATAAGCGGGTCAGTGGCACTTGGTGATTTGGGACGATCCGAGGGTTGGGAATTTGGCGTAGAATAAATTAGGGGTGCAACGATAGTGTTACCAGATGTAGGACTTGGTGATTCGAATTTGAGAAATTCATGAGATATGACAATGTGAAATTAGTAGACTTTGAGTTGGTTAGGAGAAGTTGAATTAATGACAAGGAGCATAAGTTAAATTCAGTTAGGACCTTAAGGACTTGTAGGAAAAATTTTGATGTGGGAGTTGCGAGGCTATAAGGAGTTGTCTACGGTGAAAGAAGTGATATAATCCTAAGGTACAGTATAATTGGTATGTTACCTTTAAGGGAGTAGAGATTGGTTAAATGGTTGGACACTATGATAGGTCAGTTAGGTTATGATTTGGCCTAGAGTTGGATAATATGGTTTTCACTTAATGGGTTCTAAGGAATTGGTATGGGCAAGAGAATGAATCTACCAATGAGTATGTCTATGATAGAAGGACATAAGAAAGGTGAGTTCATGACCATAGACTGGAAAGTAGGTGACTGGTAATTATGCGACATATCATGGAGGGGTTGAGAAGGACTTGAAATCACATCAGAGAGGCCCAAACCAATACAATTCGATGTACTAGTGTAGCGCCTGGTGGTGGAGTTTGGACCGCCAGGCAATAGCTAAAAATATAGGGGTTGTTGGACCTCGTGGCGCCTAGCGGTGAGCGTTGCATACCTTGAGTTGTGGCTCGGAATTACATCTCTTGAGTTGTGGCTCGGGATGGCGGATGAACACGAGGAACTCTTGAATTGTGGCTTGGGTTGCTGAGTGTTGCCGGTGTGAATGTGTGTGTTGTGGCGCGTATGGATGGGTCCAGTTAGATTGCCCTCCTCAGTATTAAGCTGACGAGTTTGGTAGTCTTGGGACGTTACGAATGTTATTCGTATTGGGAACTCCACCTGGCGTTACGGAGTGTGGTCATGGTTTCCCGTACGTGCTCTACCAATTGTGGCTAGTAGGTGTGGCAGCAAGACATCTTGAGGTACTCATCAGAAGACGTAGAACACGAGTAACATGGTGGTGGCCATGTTGTGTGGAATCAAAGGATAGTAGTTCCTATGATGTGTGTGAATGGTTCATGAATTGTATGTATATGTTTTATACTGTTAGCTCACCCTATCTACTTGTGTTTGCCGATGATCGTGTATTGCGTTACAAGTGAGCAGAGGATGGGTCAAGTGGATCTGGTGAGGCTTAGAGACGGAGTGGGGATAGACCAAGAGAAAAGAGTTTTCAGAGTTTTTATGTTTTATGGTTTTTTAAATAAATTGTAAACTTTTATATTATCAAACTTTGATATTGTAATTGAGTTTATCAGATGAGTGTGAAGCCTGTTTCGAGGATATGAAGAGAAGATTCACAATCGCACCAGTGTTGGCCATTCCAGACATGACCAAGATGTTTGAGGTGTACTATGATGCTTCATATCAGGGATTGGGTTGTGTGCTAATGTAGGAAAAATGGCCAGTAGCCTATGCGTCGAGACAGTTGAAGGTGCATGAAAAGAACTATCTTACTCATGACCTGGAATTAGCTGCAGTAGTGTTTGCTCTCAAGACATGGAGGCATTATTTGTATGGTTCATAGTTCTAGGTGTTCAGCGATCACAAGAGCTTAAAATACTTGTTTGATAAAAAAGAGTTGAACATGAGACAAGGGAGATGGATGGAACACCTAAGATTATGACTTTGAGCTTTTATACCATCCTAGTAAAGCCAATGTTGTTGCAGATGCTCTGAGTAGAAAATGACTCCACATGCCTTCACTAATGATGAAGGAATTGGAACTAATTGAGAAGCTGCAAGATATGAACCTGGAAGTACAGGTGAGTTCAGATTATATTAGATGTGGCATGTTGAGAGTCACCAATGAGTTCCTAGAGGAGATTCGAGTGTAATAGAGTAAGGATCAAAACTTTCAACAAATAGTCGGGTGGTTGGGCACCGATAAAGGGAAGAAGATTCTAGAAAAAGGTCATAAGAGTCGTCTTAACATATATCCTGGTATGACTAAGATGTATAAAGATTTGAAAGCAACTTTCTGGTTGACTAGTATGAAGACAGATGTGGCAAACTATGTGGCATCTTGCTTGGTGTGGCAAAATATGTGGCATCTTGCTTGGTGTGCCAAAAGGCAAAGATTGAACACCAAAAGTTGGGTGGAATGTTAGAGCCTCTAGATATTCCTCAATGGAAATGGGACGACATCTCCATGGATTTTGTAACTTATTTGTCGTGGTCAATGAAAGGGCATGACTCGATCTGGGTGATTGTAGACAGGTTGACGAAATGCGCTCATTTTCTACCTAATAGATAATGAGTATTTTAATAATTTAAATAAGAATAAGGATATGGCGGGTATTGGGATGGGGATAGGGATAGGGATAGGGTGGATATGTACATCCCCATCTCCACAGTCAATTCAAAAAGTCGGGTATTTCCTATACTCATACCCATATCCAGTCATTATGGAGATTCTTCGTCAAGACGAGGATGAATTCGAACAATACCCACGGGACGGGTTTATTTGTCATTCCTACTAATTAAATATTGTAGTTTAGTATTTTGTGAAAGGAGTCTAAGGTTATATTCTATGATAATCATTTAGGCTTTTTCTAATAAATTACTTGTTTCTTATTAGGGTTTGAGGGGTAGATGGTTGAAGTGTGTAACATCCTAGTCGGATATTACTTATTTAATAAAATTAAAAAATAAAAACATAAAAACTGCATTTATTTAACACATCTTCCCAAAACACGAGAAAAAAATTAACTTTAATTATAAATGCCAAAATGTCAAAACCATAAGTTAACCTTAAATTTTACATATCCAAAACCAATAATAATTCCAGGTTACAAAGGTAGTGGGAATGAACAATAGAAATAAAGAAAATCCCAAGTTGTCCCGCTCCAATGCTAAGTCTCACCGGCACCTCCTGCAACATCATCTGCTCCCATGTAACGAGTTATATGATCATCGTCAAATACATACACATAGGGTGAGGTCAAAAGAATAGAAAATACATTACAATATACAATAAAATAACAATTTAACACCCCTCACACTTCACCACTTCCTCTAGATGCCTCTTGATTCTACACCCTTTGATGGTTACTTTGGTTGATACTTACTGCCACCAGCGTCTACTCGCCCGTCCGACTACAGGCCACCACCTAGGGTCCACACGTGGGAATAATCTTGTTACGGATTACAATCTGCAACACCAAGTGGAATTCCCCAATACGAACTGCAGTCTGTATTTGTCCTAAAACTACCAAACTCGTTAGTTAATATCGAGGGGAGCAATCTTCCGGAACTCATCCGTACGAGCCACGATCTCTCACACTCCACTAGACTTCCAACACCACCAGGCTACAACCTCGAATGGTCAAGTGTTACCCCAATACAAGCTCCACTTGTAACTGGGCCCCCAGTAAAATCATCGCCTTAAAACCTCCATCCAAAGCTGGGTAGAATCCTCCATGCAATCCAACTCTACACTCGAAACCACCTGGCGCTTCATGCACGTCGCGTGGCGGAAATTAGTTCTAGACCGCTTGGCGCAAACCACACGGCAGCAGGTGCCACGCACCTTTTAGTTCCTTTGCCAAACCGTTTTCGCATAACGGAACCACCCCCTTCCACCAAGCGCAACTCGCCCTAGAGCTTCCCTAATTTCCCTTTATCGCCTGGCGGCACGGGGTGAGACGCTACGCACCACATCAGTAGCGTCACACTACTGGTTTTTGGCCTTTTGGAACTGGTTCCAAGGAACCCAACACCCAACATAAATCAATCATCACCCAAAATGTTTATCCAATCATAATAACATGATTGATACATAGTCCACACACTCACATGCATTATGAATTCATTACACAATTTATTTGACCAAGTAAAGCATACCATGTGAATTCCTAACACATCCACAACTTGCGCATACATATAATACCCAAACAGACCATGTTACCATACCATTGTCAAAATAACATAACCCCTATTACTCTCTTTTATTCCCCTTAGCACATGTTATACTCATTTTAGCCAAAATATAAAACCCCATATCTAACATTTGTCCCTTTCCTAAAGCCTTTTCACCATAGTGGTCAATCTCGTTTACAGCAAAGTAGATATCATTCCCAAAACACTAAGGTTTCCCTCTCTGCGCATCTAAAATGCACACCGCACAATTTCCCCAATAAATCGCCCGACGGTAGGTTACGTCCCACCAGGCGGCGCATAAAACCTGAACGACACTCAAAATTTTCGTGTACTTGGGAACCTAATTTCTTTTCCAATTCCATAACCACTTTACCAATTACACATATTAGCACATCAAAATTCCAAGTCCAACAATCACACCCATACAATTTATGCATATATTGGCTAAAACAGATGATACAATCCATCCCTCATGCTTGCACCCCTTTCCAACCAGATCATGAACCCCTCATAACAAGTATTAGTATTTCTAATTATTAATAATATTATTATTATAAATATTATTTATAGTGATAGTAGTAAAATTATAACCCATATTAATATAATAATAATAATAATAATAATAATAATAATAATATTATTATTATTATTATTATTATTATTATTATATGTTACTATTATATATTATTACTATTAGTATTATTAACATTAGTAGTAAATTTATTATTGTTATTAGTAATATTAATATGTAATATATTATTGATATGAGAAAAGATGTACTAGAAAAATTATTATTATTATTGTTATTATTATTATTATTAGTATTACTATAATTAATAATAGTTACTTTTACTATTATTATCATTAATAAAAATTATAATTAAGAACTATAATTATTATAATATTATTATAATTACTATCATATCTAATTTAAAAAATTAACATTTCAAAAATATTATATTATTAACCACCATAATTATTATAATTATTAATATTAATTTTATTATCCATAATTATTATTATTATTACTATAAATATAATAGTTATTATTATTATTATCAATATTATTATATACTATAATTATTTTATTTTTATCATTATTATTATTATCGATATAACTATAATTATTATTATTATTATCAACTCTAACTATAATTATAATTATTATTGTTAAGTATAATTGTTATTATCGTTATTATTATCAACTATAATTAATTATTATTGTTACTATCAACTATAAATATTGTTTTCATTTTTATTAACTATAATTATTTTTATTATTATATACTATTATTATTATTATGTTATTATTATTATTAAGAACTATAGCTATTATAATAATAATTATTATTATTATTGTTAAATACACATTTTACTTTTACTTACTATATAGGAATCATGTTTCAATTATTGTTAGATACACATTTTATTGGTTTTTATCTCTACATTCGAATAATTATTTCAATTCAAAAAATAGTTACTAAAATTAGTAAAATAATAAAACTAAAAAATGATTTTTTTATTATAAATAATTATTTAAATTTAAAATATAAAAATTAAGAGGATAAAACTGAAAAACAAAAAAGGACACCAAATATATTTATATCTTTATATATGTAGTTATATTATTTTTATTTTTATTTATATCACTACGCAATATTATTATAGTGGTATTATTATTATTATTATTATTTTATTTTATTATTTTTATTATTATTATAATTATTATTATAGTTAGACATACATTTTATTTTTATTTACTATAGGATCATATCTCAATTATTTACACTTTTTATTTTTCTTGTTCTTCATTTTATCTTTATATTTGTGTAATAATTTGAATTAAAAAAATAATTACTAAAATTAGTAAAATGATAAATCTGACAAATAATTTTTTATTATGAATAATTATTTACATTTAAAAAGTAATAATTAAGAGAATAAAAGTGTAAAAACAACAAAAAATGTGTATCTCTCTATATATTTACTTGTTGTATTATTATCATTATTATTATTATTATTATTATTATTATTATTATTATTATTATTATCATACATCACATTATTATAATGATATTATTATTATTATTATTATATTTAAACACACATCTTAATTTTATTTACTACGGGATCACATTTCAACTACTGGTGCTCTCTATTTGTTTTGTTGTTGATATATATCTTTATATAAAATTATAGATTATTATTATCGTTCACGTTAGTCTTAGTATTAACATTGACATTAATATTTATAGCATAAACAATATTATTATTATCATTAGTTTTTTATTATTGGTATTGTACTGGACCTAGTCAACTTAACCATATAAATGACAACCCTTACATATATGTCAGAAACAACCCAAGTACACGACTTGGGCCGGCATGGACTTAAACTCGTAACTGAACGAAGGCTAAACTAACAACAAAACGGCCAACCTAGGACAGTGTGCGGGCAAGGACGACATCCGACAAGTTGAGAAGTAAACGGATCAGACCGCTCCTAAAGACTTAGCAAAATGAAATCCCTCCTGCCATCCAATGAGCCCACAATCGTCAAACTAAGGGCCTGGGCCAAGGCCCAGGCCCACTTACAGCCCAAACTAAGGCCCAAACCAAGGCCTAGCCCATGCCATAACCAGACATAATTAATACTCTATAAATACACGTGGACCCCATTAATTAAAGGTACGCATTCATTAATCACTGATTTGACCTTTTGAGAGTTTTGACTCACTTGAGCTTCGGAGTCCCTTCTGCAGGTAACCCCTCCTGGGTCCAAACCGACATGTACCAATCGGGAAAAGGCCAATTGAGGAGATAGCGGACTACATGGGTAAGGTGACGCTTGTGCCTAACTTATCTTGTTTGTTTTCTGCAGGAACAATTGGCGCCCACCGTGAGGCACGAGATGAACACCTTTAGTACCCGTTTTTCTCTGAAGATGGTTTCCACCCGAAACAGAGCTGGAGTCAACAAGCAGGCAGATGCTGGTCCCTCAGGACCTGCTAGCATCAACCCTGACTTAGCCGCAATCCTGGACGACCAAGCGAAGATGCAATAAGAGCTGGCAGATCTGAAGAAACGCAGCATTGATGAGATGGAGGCGCTGCGGCAAGAGAACTCTCGCCTTAGGCGAAAGATTGAGGCTGATCCTACCCTGAAGGGAAAGGCCAAGGAAGCCTCTGAGGCTGCAAGGTCCCCAGTCTTCCAGCCCACAGAGGAGGAAAGCGAATACAACCCTACCCCTCATACCTTCACCACCACCTAACAAACACCCATCCCCTCCACCCACCTCACTCACTTTCCATCCACTCAACCAGGGCATACCGCAGCCCCAACCCCTACCGCTACCCTCCCTACCACCCAGATCCCCTACAACATACCCACCACCCTACACACCACACATGTTCCACAATACAACCCACAATACCTCCCAACAGCCTACATCCCCCCTCACAATCTTACCTCCACCTTCCTCGTTATAATCAACCATCCCATCCCACCTCATTTGCTCCCTCCCCTCCAGCCCAGACGCCACCACCCTTTCACCGACTTTATCGCCAACACCCCCTACCTGCCCAATGGGAACCCTTCACTTTGGACCGCTATACTGGTGAGACCGACCCTGACGAGCACCTCAAAGTCACATCACCCATGTCGCCCTGTACACGTCCCAAGACGTAGTCTTCTGCAAAGCCTTCCCCACCACCCTCAAGGGCCCTACTCTGGAATGGTTCACAACCCTTCCGCCTTACTCCATCGACAACTTCGACGTCCTTTCACACATGTTCTCCACCCATTTTATTGGAAGCCGTCCACACCAAACTACCACAATCTCCCTCCTGGGCATTAGACAGGAACAAGGCAAACCACTCAGAGCGTTCATAGATCGCTTCTGTAAGGCAGCTCTTCGCACCCCGCACCTCAACCAGGAGATGATCCTCTAGTGCATGGCACTTACCCTACAACCTGGCCACTTCGCCAACAATGTCTACCTCCACCCACCTGCCTCTATGCACGAACTTAAATTGCGTGCAGCCGACTATGTCCGCATGGAGAAAATGCAAACCCTCCATACCAAATTTTGCAATGACTATGCAGCCACCACCGCCAACCCTACTCCGCAACCTCCCCACCCTGATAGCCGCCGACGCGAGCCCCGCCAACCTCGCTTCACCAGATATGCCCCTCTTACCATAGCTCGCTCCCACATCCTCGATGAAGCCCTACAAGTCATCCCTCCACCACACCTCCTAACGCTGATATGACCAAGTATTGTCGTTACCACCGCAACCATGGCCACACCATCAACCTAGGCACCGGTTTGAACTCTGACGAGCGTGCCATCATCACATCCATCTTCATCAGCAACACAGACCTTTTCGCCTGGTCAGCCGCTAACCTACCTGGGGTGGACCCTCTAGTAGCATTCCACAAACTATCCATTTACAAAGAAGCCCGCTACGTCTCCTAAAAGAATCGCAAACTTGGCGAAGAACGCCGGCTAGCGGCTAAGGTCGAGGCTGACAAATTGCTAAACGCAAGATTCATAGAAGAAGCTCAGTACACCACTTGGCTTTCTAACGTAGTCTTGGTGAAGAAAGCCCATGACAAGTGGCGGATGTGTGTGGACTACACGGATTTGAACAAAGCCTGCCCTCGTGATGCCTACCCTTTGCCCAATATCGATCGACTTGTTGACGGCGTGGCAGGGAATAAGGTGCTCAACTTTTTAGATGCATATTCTTGGTACAACCAAATCCCCATGGCCACATCTGACATGAACAAGACCGCCTTCATCACGGACGATGCCAACTACTTCTACAGAGTCATGCCCTTTGGTCTTAAGAACGTTGGAGCAACCTACCAATGGCTAATGGACAAGGTTTTCAGTCACCTAATGGGACAATGTGTTGAAGTCTATGTTGACGACATGGTTGTCAAGTCTACAAGCCACCACCAATATGTTGAGGACCTCGCGGCGGTATTCTCCGCGCTACGCCAATACAACCTTCGCCTCAACCCGGACAAGTGTGTATTCGGCGTCGACCGAGGTAAATTTCTTGGGTTTATGTTAACCCAACGCGGCATAAAAGCCAATCCCGAAAAATGCAAGGCCATTATCGAGATGCGCAGTCCCACTACCAACAAAGACGTACAATGCCTCATAGGCCGCCTCACAGCCATTTCACGCTTCCTACCCAAACTGGCTGAGCAAACCCAACCCATAGTCCAACTCCTAAAGAAATCCACCCGGTTCACGTGGAATGACGATTGTGAACAAATCTTTCAAAAACTGAAAACCACCCTCACCTCACCACCTATCCTCCACAAGCCGAACACCCGCCAACCCCTCCTCATATACATCACAGCCACCGACTACACCGTCAATGTCGCGCTTTTCCAAGAAATAGAAGGCACGCAGCATCCAGGCTACTTCGTTAGCAGAACGTTGCAGGATCCTGAAACCAGATATCAAATGGTGGAGAAATTGGCCCTGTCTTTAGTCCACGCAGCTCGCCGCTTACGTCCATACTTCCAAAACCACAACATCACCGTCAAAACCGACTACCTAATCCAAAAAATTTTGCAAAAACCAGATCTAGCCAGACGAATGTCATTCTGGGCCGTCGAGCTGTCAGAATTCAACATTTGCTACGAACCCCATGGCCCCATTAAAGCTCAATGTCTCTTAGATTTTGTCAACGACCTTCAGCACACACCTACAGAGGACCAGTGGACACTTCATGTAGATGGTTCCTCAAATCCAAAAGGTGTTGGTGCTGGCATTGTGTTAGAAGGACCCAACAACATCCTCATCGAAAAATCCCTTCACTTTGCCTTTAAAATGTCAAACAACCAGGCCGAATACGAAGCTATCCTCACCGGCCTTTTCCTTGCCCGCGAAGTAGGTGTTAGGACGCTAACATGCAAAACTGACTCCAAGCTTACTGTAGGACACCTAAATGACGAATTCCAGATTAAAGACCCCATCCTTCTACAATATTACCATTTGGTCCGAACAGTCATTCAATCCACCTTTGAGCGAGTCCGCATCGAACACATCCCAAGAACCGACAATATCAGAGCCGACATCCTCTCCAAATTAGACAGCACCAAATTAAAAAGTCGACACTGATCCCTGTTGCAGCAAACACTATCTACACCCTCCATAACACATACTTGTCAAAACCTAACCCACGCCCCAACGGACAACACCGCTCCTCCCCAAAGCCATAACTGGACCACCCCGTATATCCAATACCTAAAAACCGGCAACCCCCCATAGGATGCGGACAAAACTTGGCTGGCTAAGGCCGCCAGGTATACCATGATAGGCGATGATCTTTACAAACGCGGGTACGGCCAACCCCTCCTCAAATGTGTCATGGAAAAGCAAGCACAGTATATTATTAAAGAGTTACACGAAGGCATTTGCGGCTACCATTCCGGTGCACGTACCATGGCCACTAGAGTACTTAGAGCCGGATACTTCTGGCCGACCATAAAAGCAGACTGCTAGGACTATGTCAGAAAGTGCAAACCATGCCAAAAATATGGCAACCTCATCCATCAGAAGTAGGAACAACTCCATCACATAATATCCCCATGGCCCTTCGCAAAATGGGGAATGGATATCGTTGGCCCCTTCTCACCCGGCAAGGGACAAGTGAAATTTCTGATTGTAGCCGTCGACTACTTCACCAAATGGATAGAAGCCAAACCACTAACCACTATCACGGCCCAGCAAGTCCAACAGTTTGTTTGGAAGGATATTGTATGCAGATATGGCGTCCCACACACCATCATCATCGACAATGGCCGACAATTTATAGATAAGGAGCTAGCCAAATTCTACACTTGCCTGGACAGCAAACACATCACAAGTTCTGTAGAACACCCACAAACTAATGGACAAGCAGAGGCGGCCAATAAGGTTATCCTAATGGAACTGCGCAAACGATTAGATAGCGCCAAAGGCCGATGGACCGAAGAGTTAGTAGAAGTGCTATGGGCTTACAGGTGCACCCCTCAATCAACAACAAATGAATCCCCTTTCAGCCTAGTTTATGGTGCAGACGCCATGATACTAGTTGAAATTGGCGAACCATCCCTGTGCCGAGAACTATACGACCCAACCCACAACCATCAAAACATGGCCACTCATCTCGACCTCCTACCCAAACTCAGAGAAAAAGCCCAGATACGCAATTTAGATGCCAAACGAAGAGCTGCCAGAAAGTATAACATAAACCTATGTCCACGATCGTTCGCAATCGGGGACTTAGTATGGAGAATGACCAGTAGTGCAAGAAAGAAGGATGGCAAATTCTCCGCCAACTGGGACGGCCCATACCGCATACGTGAAGACGCAGGAGGAGGAGTTTATCGCCTTGAACATTTCTCTGGGGAAGAGATACCTAACACTTGGAATGTATCCCACCTTAAACTTTATTTCAGTTAAATGTATGTTGCAGTAAGCCGAACACTTGTAACCTTGGGTGTACTCTTTTTCCTCACCTGGTCTTTTTCCCCTAAGGAGGGTTTTGGCCAGGGAGGTTTTAAAGAGGCACCCCATATTCAATAAATAAAACGAAGGGTTCTCAACTGTACAACTTTCCTATGTTTTTACTCTCATTCGTTTAAGTTCCCCACCTTTACCACAAGTAAGCGGCCTGTAACTTGATGTTAATTCATTTAAGTTCCCCAACCTTACCACAAGTAAGCGGCCTGGGTCGAACACCCTTAACTTGATGTTAATTCGTTTAAGTTCCCCACCCTTACCACAAGTAAGCGGCCTGGGTCGAACACCCTTAACTTGATGTTAATTCGTTTAA
>Ga0214542_1002040_pt1 | contig 41895 bp, 32 predicted proteins | sample CNSS1metaG_FD_160096 | JGI IMG/M metagenome (GOLD analysis project Ga0214542, IMG submission 160096) | Root nodule microbial communities from cowpea collected in UCLA plant growth center, Los Angeles, California, USA - CNSS1 | ecosystem: Host-associated > Plants > Roots > Nodule | place: USA... | reverse complement strand
AGTAAATTACTCAAGTAACCGTCTTATAAATATTTTTTTCTAAATTAGCATGAAAAAAATGTATAGTTTTTTTTATTTATATTTTGTTGAATAGCATGACAAAAAATTTGTAATATTAGTCATGCTTTCTTAGACTAATGGATACTTTTTTGGAAATAATTCTTCATATATTGGTGCTGAGCATGAGCATGATCAAAACATTGATTCTTGATTTTACTATGATTGTCATCTCATGGGTTACTGAAAAATTTATTTAAATATTTGAATAATAAAAAAGATAAATAAATAATTTTTTTAGGTGGGTTGGTGAGCCAACCCACTTAACCCACCAACCCGTGGTGGGTTGAGCCGGGTTACAAAATTTCTGGCTCACCAGAAAGTGAGCCGGGTTGGATTCACTCATTTTGAACCCGGCTCGTGGTGAGCCAACCCGTGTGAGCCCAGTTGGCTCACTTTGACATGTCTAGGGGCAGGGGTCCATTGTAGATGGATTTGCATGGATGGGTTTGATGGCTTTGTCAGGGATATGCTGGATTAGTTACGAGCGGGGAGGTTCATAACGGAGATTTGAGATGCATGATTGATGCGGGCAGGGAGGTCGATGTCTATTGTACTCTTGTGTGGGGATACAAGCGGGGAGGTTCGTATGTTCCGTTCTCACACTTGAGGGGTTCATAGTAGGTGTTCACGCATGTTGGACTACGGCGAGGAGGTCCGTAGAGTTGGACCACGAGCGGGTAGGTTTGTGGGAGCATGATAATCCCTAAGGACCAAGGTTGTGAATGGATCTTTCTCATAAAGGTTATGAGATTGGGGTATGATGTTATAAAGGAGTCACAATAAACTAAAATTGGCTAAGATAGATTGGGTGAGGGTTAATTCTTATTATTTTATTGATTGTATTATTTTTCTTTCTCAACTCACCCTTTCTGTTTGTGTTTGGCGATGATCATGTGACTTGTCACGTGAGAGCATATGTGAATCCAGGTGAGCATGCTGATGCGTAGGGACTGAGCATGGAAGACTAGGGGATGATTTACTTTATATTTTAATTTCAGACATTGTAATAAACTTTATGAAGTTTTTCTCTACTATGAGCTTGTAATAATGATGTCACAGCGTAATATAACTGCAGCGATAAAGTTTTAAATTTTCCTGCAATTGGGAATCTTATTTACTATCTTGAATTTTAATAAAATTTTATTTTATCAAGTAATATCCATCTAGGGTGCATGAACTATGAGTGATCAATATGATGTATTTGAAATACTTGAAAGAGATTTCAAGATTTACGATTATAAAGACTGTGTAAGCTCTATTTTGTTAGAATTTGAATCATATATATTATTGGATTAAATATGTTTTTTTCCCTTAACTCTCAACAAAAATTGGAATAAGTTCTTATTTGAAATATTCTATTTATAAAGATGATGGACTAAATTGGTCCAACGTTTTAAGAAATGACTTCTTCCAAATTTCACTACAAGTTAAGAGACCAAAAACATATTTAACCTTATATTGTTTAAATGTGTTAGATTCATTATTTGATTACTTAAAATAATATAATGGTCTATTAATATTAAGTTTATTGTAAGACCCAGGAACAACTTGGAATATTTTAGGTAAACTTAAAAAGTGATTTATAATTTGGTATGGATCTATAAATAAATTTAGTCATGACAAAAGACTAATTTTAATTAAATGAGTAATTAGAGTTGCTATTTATCTACTTTAAGAAATTATGGTTTGTGGAATATAAGTGTTTTAATTCATATAATGCATATTATATAATGTGATGGCATATAATATAGTCTAGTGGCGAAAAAACGCTGCAGCAACATAGAATCTATTTTCTTTTTATTTTCCTTTCTGTTTCTTCAGTTTATATCTTTTGGAGTTAAATGATAAGAAAAATAAAATGGGCTAAATAATTCAAATTTAGAGAATCTTAACTGAATAATTTGGTGGGATTAGATAAAGCTAAAACCTAGAAGTTTTTTTTAGAAAAAAAAAGGGTTAGAACAAGAGAAGGAAAAGGGAGGAAGAGTGCAAGTTGGAGTTTTTGAGTGGTTGTGGTAGAGAAGAGGAACCATCCAGAGAGGTAGGGGAAGCTATATCTTTTTTTTTCTTCCCGTTTTCTTGTGCTTGATGTATGAAGCTTAACATTTTCTCTTTTCTTTCTCTATACTTTGGTTGTTTGGTGAATGGGTCCTTGGAGAATTTGCATGGTTTTATAGATTGATGATGAGGGTTGTTCTGCTTTTGTTTTTTTTTTTTAGTTTTTGAACCCATTATGGATGAATACACACACTTGCTTTTCTTTTCATTGCTCACTTGTGTGAGGTCTGTCTTGGATGAGTTATTGCGCTGCAACCGTTCGAGAAGGGATATACATCCGTTCACGCTGGTTTGGTGTGCTACGTTGAAGAGGTTGGTGGTGCAGTACAAACGTTCTTGCATGCATTTGGTCTGGGTTCTGTTTTCGGGTGGATCGATGCTTGTCCTTTGATTGATGATTCATGTGTTGTGACAGTGGATGTGGAACGCTGATATTTTCTCGCATGGCTGCATCGTTTGGAGTGGAAACTTGCGTATGGACTCGGTGGTGGCTGCGCGTTTGGGTCCATTTTTGGTGCAGCATGGTCTCGCATGGCTACACCCTAGCTTTTGGCAGCTGATAGCGTTTTTTAAAATCTTTGTATCACGCTGCATCACTTTCGTTTATGAAGGTGGTTGAAGTCACAGAGTCCATTCACGTTACAGGGGGTGCAAGGGTTCGCGAAATTCATTTTTTCTCCCTTCTATTAAAATCCTTCTCTTTCTTTTCTCTTTCCTTTCTTTTTCTAATAATACCACACGTGAATGCATGAGGTTGTGAGGGCCAAGGGTTTGTTTTTGTCTCTTTTTCTCTAAATCATTCATACCACTTTCAAGGGATTTGTATTCTTTAAATTTGGTGCAGACCGTGCCATGCTTTTTCTTTCTCCTTTTGGCTTTGCTTTTCACGTGAATAAACGGTACAAAAACTAGAATCGTCAAAACGGATAATCCGGTCCGACCCGACTCGATCCATCACGGGTTGATGATTTAGTGAGCCAACCCAACCTGACTCACTTTTTAGCGAGCCAAAAAAATTTGAACCCGACCCGGCCCACCACGGGTTGGCGGGTTAAACGGGTTGGCTCACGGGTTCACTTACTTAAGAAAAATATTATTTTTTTATTTTTTTCAGTCAAAACTAAATTGTAATACTAATTAAAATCTAAATAAACTTTAATACAATCCAAATACAAACCAAAATAAAAAAAATAGAAATTATTTATGTGTTGGATAAAAAAATAACCTAATATGACCCAAATGTAAAGCCCAACTTAATAAAAAAAACACTTGTGTGATCCTTTTATCTGCGGATTGGTGAGCCAACCCGGCTCACCACGTGTTCAACCCGGATGAGTCGGGTCAAAAATCAACCCATATTGAAATTTATAAAAAAAATTCAACCCAACCCGGCCCGAACTTGTGGTGAGCCAGGTTGGCTCACGGGTTCCAACCCATTTTGACAACTCTAACAAAAGCCATTAGTTCTTTCTCTTTTTTTTAGTGTTATTCATGCGTAAAAGAAATTGGAGCAGCGGGTTTTAAATTGCATGCATGATAAGTTATATTTTGTTGTTTTCTTTAAAAGGTTTAGATACAGTTGGAGTATTAAGTGATTTTCTTTTTCTTTTCCTTGTATTTTATTAAATATTTGGTGTGTATTAAATACAAGTGTGATATATGAATTGGGTTTTGTTTTGAGATTTTATTTTTCAAGCATAAAGTGATGGTATGTATTTGGTTGGTAATAAGAAATCTCCAGGTGTTGCATGTTGAGAGTATTTTGATTTGCTTGAAAACTCTTGGTGGAATTAAATGTTGTGTGAGGTTTTCCGTACATAGGAACCCAGTGAAGACTATTTCGCCTGTGTGAAGCAATGGAAAAGGGTCCTCTTCGCCTGTGTGAAGCAGTGGTAGATGATTGGTCCGAGTGTTGTACCCTCTCACCTGTGTGAAGCAGTGGGGAGGGGATAAATGTTTCACCTTATTTTGGCTCGTTGCGAGTATAGTGCCCGATGTGCGATGCATTGACGTTTTTACTCATAATTCCTTGAGGAATAAGGGAGACAGTCTGGCTGCGTTAAGTGGGATACATCGAACCATCTGTTCTAGGAAACTAGATGTTGTTGTGGGGTGAGAGGCTGCAGAAAACCAAAGCTTGATTATAATCACTATATTTGAAGAATTGAGATGAATGTGATGCTATGCTTGGTTTGGCATGATTGATTGCATTTTGATTAAGCGTTACTTGAATGCGATGTTGAGTATTATTGGACATGTTTTATTTACAAATTTCTTTATGAATATCATTGTTTATGGTTAGCTTACCCCTATTTGTTTATTTGTGTGTTTGTTGCATGTGCGATGATCGTATAACGTGTGTGTTATACGGGAGCAGACGGTAATGCAGATATTTCTGACTCGAGGAATTATGATTTATTTTGTTGATTTAAATCAATAAGTGAAGACTATGAAATTTTCTTTTGATTCCTAGTATTTATTTGGAACTTTGTTTTTTAATTATTATTATTTCAAATTAACATTTGGATTACCTATTTACATTTAAATTTTAAGTTTTTTTAAGTGTCTTTTCATGATACAATCGTTTTATTTTTAATAAATGAACAATAACACTTTCTCGTGACATCCTAAATTTGGGGTGTTACATTTATGATTAAGGGCATAATTGTTATGAAAGGTGATTGTGTAGATACTAAATCTAATCTGATGAAAGGAGGAATTAGAATCATCAAAATCTGGAATATGACTAACAACAATTATAAAATGTGTCATGCCCTTCCCCCTATTTGTAGAGAAGACGTCATTATGTACTCATTAGAAGTTTTTGTTTTCTCTTAGTCCCTATTCGGAGAGATGACAAAAGCGTGCTCAAAACCCTCTATATTTGGAATATCACATATCGCACTAAATTTCATCATCCACATTATTTCCAATGGCAAACTCAAGTATGCTTCCGCATTCTTTTCCATCATGAATTAGATTATAAATTTTTTAAAGATTAGTATATGATAATTTTTATATATTAGGATTTTCTTCCCATTGGTATCATAGTTAACCCATATTCTATCCATGTGTGAATTTTCTACATTTAGAATATAAGGTATCACAGTTAATTTCATCATTCACATTATTTTCAATGACAAACTCAAGTACGCTTCCGCATTCTTTTCTATCATGAATTAGATTATGGATTTATTAAAGATTAATATATGATTGTGCTTTGCAATTGGAATCTCTATGGATAAAAAATGTGGTCAGGCACAATTATCATATATTTTAAATTGGTATCAAAGTTAACCCATTTATATATATATATATATATATATATATATATATATATATATATATATATATATGTATTATTTAAAGCAATTATACACCAAACCTTTTTTTTTCTTTGATGGGAAGAAAGTGCACACTAATTATAACATATTCTAAGTATTTCCTCAGTTTTAGTAGTCTTTGTTAGGGATGTCAAAAAAATTCGTACCTACGGTTATTCGCGGATAAAACCCGCAATGGGTAGGAAACGAACATTAAAAATGGATATCCGCTACCCGCAGGTACGGGTTTTGATACCCGCATGTTAACGGGGCGGGTACGAGTATCATTGTATCCATACCCGTGGATATCTGTACCCGCTAAACTTTAATTCAAAAAAACACACTCATATATATATATATATATATATATATATATATATATATTAGTAAAAAATATTCTGACCTAATTTTTTCTAGGTTGCACATCTTGTCTTTTGTCTTCATTCTTCTCGCTTCAAATATTGGTATATTGTCTTCTTCCAAGTACATCCCTTGACATTCTTCTCTCTCCTTTCTTTGAAATTGGGCACATACATCAAATCCTATATAGATAATGACGTTTATGGTATGCTTGTTGTCAAATGATGGAATCAAAATAAGAATACTTGGCATGTGACACTTGAGGTTTATTATTTGTTTATTTTGTTTATTTTATCAGGAATCAATTGGAGAAAGTGAGATTGTTGATCAAAGCACTAATTAAAGAATTTACATTGTGTTGAACGTCATTTTATATTTCTTTTTATAATTATTTGGACTTGTATGAACTTGAGTTTATTTGAACTTTATTTAAAATTTATGATAGTGATGTATTTTATTTTATTTTATTTGAATTTATGATTAAATATTTATTTTTTAAATAATATTGTAAATACCTGCGGGTACCCGTGGATACCCGCAGATATGAAAAAAATAGGCGAGTACCCGCATAATGGATATCCGACGGATATGAGGCGAATATTTATCGGACGGGTAGAGTATGAGGGAGTTACTACTCGTGCCCTACCCGCCCCGTATTGACATCCCTAGTCTTTGGTTTGTATTATATTATAATGATGTATTGATATCATGGCTTTAACTCTTTTAGGTTTAATTATGATAAATTTAGAAATTTTTAATCGAGTTATTATTAAATTTTTTGTTTATTGAGTAGTAAAATATATATTTTTAAATTAATTTTTGTGTTAATTATATAATTATTAATTAGATGACTAATATATGTTAATGGGATTATATGACTTTTTTGTTTGGTTATCTAGTTGTCTTTACATATAATTTTATAATATTGTAATTTTATAATTTTATAATATTCTAAGTGGCTTTGCTTCACAGTGTTGTGGTGCATGCAGCTAGTGCAGCTTTGTTTCAATTTCATGGATGTGGATGTCAACCTTAGAGAGTAGCTTTCTCACGCAACTTCAACAACTAAACTCAACTATCAGGTGAGATAATTAGCCCATACCTTTTTCCTTTAGGTTTTTGTAGTACCTTTCTTTGTTTAAGTAAACACATAGCTTCCTCATAATTACTTCCATTTTTCATGTATACCTTACACCTTATACAAAATGTTCAAAAATGTTGATAAAGGAAGTTTCTTAATTGAAAAATAAGTGTGAATGTTATAGCCAATGTATACTATGTCAACAACTTTTTTGCTTTCTTTTCTTTTTGAGTCAAGTTGGCTTTTAAGAAATGGGCTAGCTGCTACTGAGGATTTGGACCCACGTGATTTTGAGTATGGGATGCAGTTTGATTTCACTTAAAAGTTTCCAATTTTGTTTCTATAATCTTAGTAAATTTCCTGTGTTAATAGCTTAACTTTCATGTTTATAGCTTGCACCAAGATTTGAAAAACCAACAGAATTACTTTCGTGAGACAAGCAAACAGGTAGGTGTTGCTGAATGGTGCGTGTGTGATTCACTTTTTATATGGGTTGTGATTTGAACTGATATTAAAAGTTTTTACTTTATACCCATTTTAGAATTGGTATACAAAGTAAAATTTGTTTATATTATATGTATTATTCCGATTTGGGGTTCTGGATGTTAAAGAGAATACGTTGGTTTACGTAAAATTTCTCACGGCTGACCTGGGTGACAATGGCGTTAAAGGTACCTAATTTTTTTAGAAATTTTTCTTTACTAATTCTTTTGTTGATAGAGTTGTGATTGAAGATTTTTTTGATATAGAGATTACATGCCAAGTTGAGGAGTTATTGATGCTCAATAAAAAAAAAGTGAGTGATGACGAAAATTTTCACAGTGATTGTTAAATTATAAAATTATAAAATTATACAATTGAGAAATCATAAAATATTAAAATTGTAAAATTATAAATTATAAAATCACAAAATTAAAAGAAATTACAAAATTAAAAAATCAAAAATTTATAAATTATAAAATTATATGTTACAACACCTAATCAAAATAATAGTCATATCACTTTGTTAACATTCAATCATCAAATTAAAAAAATTAAAAAAAATATATAGAAACTCAATTAATTTATTCTTTTTCAAATACTCAAGAGAGTATAGAAACTAGATAAACACTCAATTAAAATTTTCCAAAATTTTATCTAAAACTTAAAATTTAAAAATATTCAATTCACCTCTTCATTGGTATATTATTAGTGTCATAATTTTATTAGTCCAAACCATATATGAAATTATTAGTGGACAACTTTCATGTTTTTATTTTTTAAAATACTACAATGTTTTTTCCATTATATTATCTCAGACCTTAACACAACACAAACTTAGTACTACACAACTGCCGGTGACTATGGTGGGAGGGTTAGCAATATCATCTCTGAATATGACTCCATCAACATGTGCCATCGTTACTTTGATTTCCACGGTGCTGATATGGTGGTTCTGGAATGCACTCAACTGGGTATGGCTCAGACCTAAGAGAATAGAGAGGCGTCTGAAGGAGCAGGGTATCCAAGGCAATTCCTACCGTCCCTTCATTGGTGATATCAGAGATATGGTTAAAATGATCAAAGAAGCCAAATCCAAACCCATGGATCCTCACTCTAATGATATCGCACCTCGTGTATTGCCTTATGTTGTTCACACCATCGCTAAATACGGTAAATTCTAAATTCTGATATCTAGTTGTTATATTGCTATAAAGTAACAACATTTTTCACATCTCTTTTAAACTTTGTCACTAAACTAATCAACTCATGTATACCTTTTGACAGGTAAGAACTCATTTATGTGGCTTGGACCAAGACCGAGGGTATTCGTCTTGGATCCAGAAAAATTCAAAGAAATGGCTACAAAGGTTTACGACTTTCAAAAGCCCGACACAAGTCCACTTTTCAAGCTCCTAGCTTCAGGATTTGTAAATTATGACGGTGACAAGTGGGCTAAACACAGGAAGATCGTGAGTCCGGCGTTTAATGTAGAGAAATTGAAGGTTAGTTTGTCGTTTATATTATATTCACTTGTATTGTTATTATTATTATCTGCAGGTTAAGGTTGTGCTTATTATATTCACTGATGAAAAAATTGGCACAGGCTTTAGTACCGATATTTTGCGAGAGCTGCGATGAGTTGATCAGGCAATTGGAGAGTGCGTTATCTTCTTCCGATGGGCCGTGTGAGTTAGATTTGTGGCCTTTCGTCCAAAACGTGTCAAGCGACGTCCTTGCTCGTGCAGGCTTTGGAAGTAGCTACCAAGAAGGAAAAAGGGTATTCCAACTTCAGAGGGAAATGCTTCAACTTACAATGACTCTCTTTAAGTTTGCTTTCATCCCAGGTTACAGGTAATCCTACATTTCCAAATATATTCATTTAAGATTTGGATCGAGCGTTTGAAGTGTACTTGATCCACTTGATTTCTGATTAATAGATTTAACCCTAATTCAATCTCATAAAACCACTTGTACTTCCTCGTCTAGAGATATATTCATCTCGTATATGGGACAAGAAATTAGTATACGGTCCATTAATTTCTAAGTCCTGTAATTTCTTTTTTCATATGATAGGTTTCTGCCAACGCGTACAAAGCGGAGGATGAAGGCAATTGACAACGAAATAAGAACATCACTTACGGGAATCATCAACAGAAGATTGAAAGCATTGGAAGCAGGGGAGCCTACGAAGAACGACTTGTTGGGCATACTGTTGGAATCAAATTACAGGGAATCTGAAAAGAGTAGTGGTGGAGGAATGAGTTTAAGGGAAGTAGTTGAAGAAGTGAAGCTATTTTACTTGGCAGGGCAGGAAGCAAATGCAGAGTTACTGGTCTGGACTCTGTTATTATTAAGCAAACATCCTGATTGGCAAGAAAAGGCCAGGGAAGAGGTTTTCCAGGTTTTCGGTAATGAAAAACCAGATTATGAAAGACTCGGACAACTTAAAATCGTAAGCTTCCGAATCTTATTCTTAATTTATGGACATAATTATGAACATTTGTGTTGAGAATGTAAGTGTAAGTTTAAGTCTTATATCGAATAAAAATGAAAAACACATCAAGTAGAAATGAAAAAATTGAGCAACATATAAAAAATCAAGGTCCATAAAGTCATCGTTTTAAAATTTTGGATCAAGAGTGATGTCAATCCCTTATATATGAGTTGAATTCATGCTCATTAATGTTGTATTTCTCGGATGATCTCTCTCAAAAAAACCTAACAATTTGATACTCTAAATTGAACAGGTGTCGATGATTTTACAAGAGAGTCTGAGATTATATCCACCGGTGGTTATGTTCGTTCGGTATCTTCGAAAAGATACAAAACTTGGAGATCTTACTATTCCTGCAGGGGTGGAGCTAGTAGTGCCTGTGTCAATAATACATCGGGAAAAGGAGTATTGGGGCGATAATGCAGGGGAATTCAATCCAGAAAGATTCTCAGAAGGTGTTTCAAAGGCAACAAAAGGGAAACTTTCATACTTGCCATTTGGATGGGGTCCTCGACTCTGCATAGGACAAAACTTTGGTTTGTTAGAAGCAAAAGTAGCAGTGTCCATGATCCTGCAACGTTTCTCTCTCGAGTTTTCTCCGTCTTATACTCATGCCCCGTCCTTTATCATTACTATGCAGCCTGAACATGGAGCTCATATCATTTTACACAAACTGTAGAATTATTCTACAGTTTGAGACGAAGTGGAAGTGTTTCTGAGAGTTTTTTCGGTAGAGAAACTATCGAACATTTTTACTTTGCATCCAAACCGACCGTTTAAGTGTTCTAAAAAAATAAATAAAATAAAACAAATTAGGGTTCTTTGAAGGTTGCATGCTTTCTTCAGGAGCCTGTAATGTTGGAGCCTGTAATGTTAATTTGCCATTGCTCAGTTTTTTTTTTAAGATCAAGTCATGATTGTTAGATTCTAGATAGTTAGTATTGCTCAATACGTGATTATGAAGTCTGGTAATGCAAATTATGATGAGTGCATATTTTTGTTTTGATTACTCTATTCCATGAGTTAGTACTGCTTTAATCACATTTTCGAAACTAATGATATAATATTGGACGATGATATTTTAATTATCGATAACTTTTTCTTACAATGTAACGTGTTTTCTAAATGGTTTTGAAAAATTAAGAATGAAAAAGTAAAAAAATAAAAAATCACTTATAACAAATACAACCTAAAATCATAAAAAAAATTGTTAAAATTTAGTAGTTATATAATATTTTTGTCTATATCGGCGTAATGTGATTGCAAGAAATGCCACCTTAGTTGTCTAGGTTTTTCGTGGCGTTGCATGGGTCTCGGTCAAAGACCCAATTCATCATGTCACTAATTTTAAACAATTATTGATATTTATTTTTCTATTACATTTATTGTTTCCTTAAAAGGGTTAATTTGACAATTTTTTTATTTAGAGGTTTTTTAAATTTTGTATTATATTAAAATAAATTCTATAATTTAAAGTTGATACTAAAAGTAATTTATATGTTCTTTTCAACTTTGTTAATATATTTTAAGAAAAATGCTAGACTTTAAGATAAGAATCAAGTTTCAAGGGAACAAGATAATGATTGAAAAATCAAGATATTGAAAAAGTGTTTTAAGAGTTATAAGTTTCTTTGAGTATTTTACACAAGATATTCCCAAAGTTTTTATAAAGTTAATATATGAGAAAAATGTTTCACACAAATATTAAATTTTAAAACAATCAATTAAATTATTCTTGACTGATTTCAGAATAGTATAATCAATTATCAATTTTTCTAACCATAAATCATATAACAATTTAAGTGTATTCAGAATTCTCAGAAAAATAATCAATTATAATATTTCATAATCGATTAATTGTGTTTTCAAATACTCAATAGAAAATGGATTATATTGATTAACATGTGTTATAATCAATTAAAACATAAAGACATTCTAACTTTTTTTTTCCAAAATTTAGTTATAATAATCAAATAACATCTTGTAACAATTGGTTAAAAGCGGCAATAATTTTTTTTATATTGGAGATCGTGAGAAGCATGATCCATACATTGAAGCTTCACAAGCCGAAATGGTATATTATGTCAATGATGAGGTCAATAAAGATTGGACAATTGTTGTCCATTTGAAACCAAGAGACTTTTATGACATGGGAGAAGGATTTAATGATGTTTTTGAAGTTGAATCATGTCCACAACAAGACTTCAATCAATTTTTCAACGACTATGAACAATTTGCATTGTTTAGGGACGATGAAGATGATGACTTATTAAATGAGGACAATCATAATGATCAACTTAATGAAAATGATTCAATGTTAGAGTAATATTAATTATTGGGTATGATACTAGATTATACAATTGATAGTACATGTTTAACTTATAACCTATTTGCTTTTTTATTGTTGCATTTTTATGTGCAGGTATGCCTAGACCTAAAAGGATTAGGAACTTGCTTAAGTCAGTTCCTACAACCCCTCAAATTCAACACACTTCACATAGTTCAGAACATTTTGTGGGAAACTATGTGGAAGTTACATCTAGACAACCCAATACACAATTTGGACAGCCTGGACAGCAAATCACTCAACCTACACAACAAAGATCTGAAACTGTACAACCATCTTTTGAACCTGCACATACAAATTTTGAATATGCACATATAACTTCTGAATCTGAACAACCAAGTCCTCAATCTGCCCCAAATTCAGATTTTGTTCATGCCACTTCTGAATCTGAACAACCAAGTTCTCAATCTGCCCCAAATTTAGATTCTGTTCATGCCACTTATGAATCTCAAACGCAAAGAGTAGATCCAAAAAAACCAAGGCAGTGAAACCACTATTGGTTTGTAGAAGCTATATGGTAAATTTAATTTTTTTTTATTTTCATATATTAAGTTCTAATTAATGTATTTAAATTTTATAGATAAGCATGGAGTTAGTCAAAATCTGAAGGTGAAGGTTAAAGATGCTCATAATTTGCCTAATGGACTACGTGTGGTGGTAAATTGTGATGATAAATATCAACCGATTGGTGAAGCATCTGGTTTACTTTCCAGAGTGAGTGGGTTGCTAGCAACAAATCATATATTGTTCCCTATAAGTTTTGAGAGATGGTCTGCAATGCCAAACACCCATAAGGATAATGTATGGGAAAGTGCATTAAAGGTAATTGAACATTTCTTAGACATCTATTATGTTTTTTCTTTTATTCAATATAAATTTGGACTAACATATTTGTGTTTTATATTTTATATTTTAAGACTCGATTTTGTTTCAAGATAAATGAAGACTTGGCAAAAAGAGATGTTATGTTTAAAATTGGGAAACTGTGGAGGGAGTACAGATGCAAACTTTGGAATGAATTTTATGACCCACTTATGAGTAGAAATGAGCTCATTAAGAATTTTCCAGAGAATGTCAGTATGGATCAATGGGTTGTTTTTGTTGATTATCGCCTCAAGCCTTCGACAGTGGTATATTTAGTATATTTAAATAAGCTTAATTTGAACTTTTAAAAAATCTGATCTCATTTTTTCTTTGTAGGAATTGTGAAATAGAAATAAATATATTAGGAAAAAACAAATTATTCCTCATACTAGTGGTGCTATGTCTTTGTCAAGAAGAAGGGATCATTTGGTAATTTTTTACTTATTCAATTCTTAATAATGATATTCATATTGGTTATGCAATGATTTCTTTAGCTTATAATTTTTTCTTGGAATACATAGAAAATAGAGAGCTGAAATGTGGAAGATAACTCATAAGAGAAAAAATGGCACATGCGTGAATGACGAGGCTATGGAGATTGGGGTAACTTTATTTAGTGAATTGAGTTATGCAATTTTTGTGTATAAGTTTATTGTGTCTTATATATAAAAGGTTTTGTCTGGTCTGTTTTGAAAATTGGTTCACTGCATATATATGGTTTTTCTAGTCGCTTGAATATTGTTCACTACAGTATATATGGTTTGTTATGCCTGCTGGAATTTTGTTCATTGCACTATATGTTTTGTTCTGCTACTGAATTTTGTTCAATGCATTATATATGCTTTGTTCACTGCTGGAATCTTGTTAACTACATTGTATAAGGTATGTTCTGCTGTTGAAATTTTTTCACTACTTTATATATACTCAGTTTTTTCTGCTGGAATATTAATCACTACATTCCACCACAATCAATTAATTGTTGGAATATTGTTCACTACCGGAATCTTGAATTTATTAGACAACTACATTGGTGGTAGAATGGACCACTAGTTCTTTACGGTCTAGGTTGATCTCACAATTTTTTTGTTTAAACAGAGCTCTCAACATAATTATGTTGTAGTTGTAGTGTCTCAAATCAATTAAATGTTTAATGTTAACTTGTATAATATAGATCTAGATACACTTGTAGATCTGCATATTTATCAGAATTTTTAGAAATCAGCATGCAATTTTAAATTTATCTATATAAAAAACTTAGAATGGTAGGAGTATTTCTATTAATCACGTCAAAATATGGGTAACGACTTTAAAAAAACTTGACATATATAAAGAAAAATCTAATCTTCTTAATAAGTAGGAAATTTATGAAATGGTGATGTTTGTCGTTTTTATGCAAGAAAAAAATGATGATTTGATGTTGAAAAATCCAGAAATTGCATCAGATATATCTCCAAATGATCCGGTTGGTGTTATATTTGGAAAAGAATATCCAGGTTGGTTTAGAGGTCTTTCTTTTGGAGCTTGTCCTACACTTGCTTTCAAGCAATGTCCAACTGCAAGATTAAGTGGAATCAACTTTGCTTCCTCCAGTAGAACTTCATCAAATATGGATGACAAGTTTGTAAAGATGGAAAGTGAGCTTGCAACTGTTAAGAACCAAATGAAGCAAATGCAAAAAGTGCTTGCCTATATTGCTTTTAGAAAAGATATTCCTAAACCTCTTGCTGCAATGGTTGCTGCTTTGGTACATCCGTCTGGTAACGAGACATTATAATTTACTTAAGAAAATTAATTAATTTTATTGTATTGCTATTTAAAAATTATTCAATTACTTATATTTCTAATTCATTGAATGTACATGATGTTCAAAGTGGTGCACCGTCTCCAAATGATGTAGTACGATCAAGTGGTGGAAGCGAAACAAATTAGGATTAGGTTTAAAAGTATAATTGTATTACAATTTCAAAATGACTTTTAGTATTGTCTATTTTATGTTTGGATCTTTTAACTCTTTAGCACTTTGAAATTGTTTCACAATCAATAAAATTTCTTCTTTTGTTCATTTTTATTTGTATTCTAGCATATTTTCTTATAGAGTTTTATAATTTTTTTCATAATTTAACTTGTCATTATTAAAGAAAAAATATGTTGAATTATAAAATTATAAATATAGGTGGATAACAATAATAATAAAAAAACATTATTGAATTATGAAAACATAAATATAAATGGATAATAATAATAATACAACATTACTGAATTATGAAATTATAAATATAGTGGATAATAATAAATAATAAAATGTGACATTTATAAATGTCGTAATATAATTTGAATTATGACATTTTCAAGTGCCGCTATTTTCATTGGATTTGTTTTCTAGGAAGTAAATAACATCATTTTAATTGTTGTTGTTTACCTCTTTAAAACTCTACTTTATACAATGTATAAAGTGACGTTTGTAGCGGCGTTTGACATGAAAACGCCATATTATATTTTGTGGCGACAGAAATTACGACGTTTTCGAAAAACGTCACGCACGTAAATAACGACATTTGAAAACATCGTAATACACAAAAATAAACGTCACAACTTACATGATTTTTTGCAATGAGCGTTTTAATATCAGTATAATTTTTACTCGCCCTTCTACAAGAACAATTGCGAATTGAAATGATGAATTATGAGTGATCAATATGATGTATTTGAAATACTTAAAAAGAGATTTCAAGATTTACGATTATAAAGACCGGATAAGCTCTATTTTGTTAAAATCTGAATCACATACATACATACATATATATATATATATATATATATATATATATATATATATATTATTGGAGTAAATATTTTTTTTTTTTTAACTTTCAACAAAAATTGGAATAAGTTTTTATGTGAAATTTTGGTTCAATTTAGTTTCCTAACCTTATAGATGCGTGAATTTTATTTTTGTTAAATAAACTTAACAAAATTTGGTTAAAATAACAAAATTTACGTATTTCTAAAGATAATATACTAAATTGGTCCAACATTTCAAAAAAGGACTTATTCCAAATTTCACTACAAGTTAAGGGACTAAAAACATATTTAACTTTATATTAAATGTGTTAGAGTCATTATCTGATTACTTAAAATAATATAATGGTCTATTAATATTAAGTTTATGATTAAGGGCATAATTGTTATGAAAGGTGATTGTGTAGATACTAATTCTAATCTAATGAAAAGAGGATTAGAACCATTAAAATATGGAATATGACTGACAACAACTATAAGATGGGTTATGTCCCTCCCCCATTTGTAGAGAAGATGTCATTATGTACTCATTAAGGGTTTTTGTTTTCTCTTAGTCCCTATTCGGAGAGATAACAAAAATGGTGTCTAAAACCCTCTATATTTGGAATATCACATATCGCGCTTAATTTCATCATCTACATTATTCTCAATGACAAACTCAAGTATGCTTTTGCATTTTTTTTGTCCATCATGAATTGATTATAAATTTTTTAAAGATTAATATATGATAATTTTTATATATTGGGATTTTCTTTCCATTGGTATCATAATTAACCCATATTCTATTCATGTGTGAATTTTCTACATTTAGAATACCACGTATCACAGTTAATTTCATCATTCACATTATTTTCAATGACAAATTTAAGTACACTTTCACATTCTTTTCCATCATGAATTAGATTATGGATTAGGCACAATTATTATATATTTTGAATTGGTATCAAAGTCAACCCATTTATATATATATATATATATATATATATATATATATATATATATATATATATATATATATATATATATATATATATATTATTTAAAGCAATTATACACCAAATTTTTTTTTCTTTGATGGAAAGAAAGTGTACAATGATTATAACATATTCTTAGTATTTCCTCAGTTTTAGTAGTCTTTGCTTTGTATTATATTATAATTATATACTGATGTTATGACTTTAACTTTTTTAGGTTTAATTATGATAAATTTAGAAATTTTTAATCGAGTTATTATTAAATTTTTTATTTATTAAATAGTAAGAAATATCTTTTTCAAATTAATTTTTGTGTTAATTATATAATTGATGATTAATATATATTAATCGGATTATATGACTTTCTTGTTTTGTTATCTAGTTGTCTTTAGAATGATATAAAATGTGGCAATGACAATTTTATAATAAATTACAGAAATTTTATATACCTTATACAAAATGTTAAAAAAAGTTGATTAAGATAGTTTTTTAATTGAAAAATAAGTGTGAATGTTATAGCCATTGTAAAAACTATGTTAACAAGCTTTTTGCTTTCTTTTCTTTTTGAATCTAGTTGGCTTTTAAGAAATGGACTAGCTGCTACTGAGAGTTTGGACGCACGTGATTGAGTATGGGGGTGCAGTTTGATTTCCCTTAAAAGTTTCCAATTTTGTTTCTATAAGCGTCAAGTTAGTTAGTAAATTTCCTGTGTTAATAGCTTAACTTTCATGTTTATAGCTTCCACCAAGATTTGAAAAACCTACACAATTACTTTGGTGAGACCAACAAACAGGTAGATGTAGCTGAATGGTTTGTGTGTAATTCACATTTTACATCGGTTTGTGATTTGAACCGGTTTTAAAAGTTTTTACTTTATTCCCATTTTTTAAGTGGTATAGAAAATCAAATTTTTTAATATTAAAGATATAAATACAGATTTGGTACTCCAACTTTTTGGGAAAGTTCAATTTGGTACTCGAACTTTAGGAATGTTCAATTTGGTACCCAAACTTTTTAAACGTGTTTATTTTGGTACCTTCCGTTAAAGACTACATAACGTCGTTTGACAGATGTTGTTCAAATTTAAAGTCCTTTCTTGTAATTACAGCCCATGTAACATTTCAAATAGCAGAAAAATAAATGCAAAACTTTGACAGATGATTCACATTTTCCATAACTCCAAACTTTAACTGATTTCATTAAATTTGATATTACAAAAGAACCTTTCAAACACCTAAAGTGAAATCCAACAACTTTAAATAGTTAATCTCAACAGAAGGCAAACGGTGTTATGTAGTTTTTAACGGAAGGTACCAAAATAAACACGTTTAAAAAATTTAGGTACCAAATTGAACATTCTTAAAGTTCGGGTACCAAATTAAACTTTCCTAAAGTTCGGATACCAAATTGAACTTTCCGAAAAAGTTGGGGTACCAAATCTGTATTTATACCCATATTAAATGTATTCATACCGATTTTGGGTTGTGGATGTTAAAGAGAATACGCTGGTCACTTACAATTTCTCAAGGTTGACGTGGGTGACAATAACAATAACGTTGAAGGTACCTATTTTTTTAGAAATTTTTCTTAACTAATTCTTTTGTTGACAGGGTTGTGATTGAAGATTTTTTTATATAGAGATTACATGTCAAGTTGAGAAGTTATTGATGCTCAATAAAAAAAAGTGAGTGATAGACGAAAATTTTTACAAAAATTGATTGTTAAATTATTAAATTATACAATTGAGAAATTATAAAATATTAAAACTATAAAGTTATAAATTATAAAATCATAAAATTAAAAGAAATTATAAAATTATAAAATCAAAAATTTATAAATTATAAAATTACATGTGACAATACCCTAATCAAAATAATAGTCATATCACTTTGTCAACATTCACATCATCCAACTAAAAAATTAAAAAAAAATATAGAAACTCAATTAATTTATTCTTTTTCAAATATTCAAGAGACTCTTGAAACTTAATAGACACTCGATTAAAATTTTTCAAAATTTTATCTAAAACGTAAAATTTAAAAATATTCCATTCACCTCTTCATTGGTATATTATTTGTGTCATAATTTTATTAGTCCAGACCATATATGAAATTATAGTCCTAAACCACACAATAAATTAACCGTAGTAGTTATTCATTGACATAAAACTTAACAAAAAGACAAACAATCTAATGAGTACCATGTTAAAATGGTGGAACTTGTTGATAATGTTTTAATTTAAAATCTTAATTACACTCGTTGCCATGCAACATGAACCTAAGGACGCAAGTGTATGAAAGATGTTAAATAAACAGATGGTTCAAAGGATATAAATGTCAATTAAAAGCCAAGTGACAAAGAGGAGCGACCGTGTCAACCACTCCCAATAGAGGCTTTTAGCTTCAAACTTCATGAGCCTTAACTTCATATTTTCCATCTCATTGCAGCTTTCATCTCAAACTTTGACCAAAATATATGGTCTCTATAAGGAAGGAAACTTACTTTCCACGGGGCACGTACACTAGAATTTTTCTCACCAAGGGTAAATATGAATGTGTTGAAAATTTAAGTATGAGTTTAAGTTTTATATCATATGAAAATGAGAAAGTTGAGCAACATATAAGATACAAGATTCAGAAATCCATTGTCCTAAGGTTTTGAGTTGAAAGTGGTGTCATTCTCTTATATGTTAAGAGTTCAAGGTGAGTTAAAAGTCTCACATTGAAAAAAAAAATGTGATAAAGATGACTAGTATACCAGTAAAAGGACTTATAAACTCTATTGCCTTAAGATTTTGGATTGAAAATGTTTTGGCTCTGGAGTAGTTTCATGGTCTTAAAAAAACAACTAGTTGTCACGTTATCCATCACAGAAATTGATCATATAATTGTTGCCTTTTGTGCATGTCAATGCATTTGGATTCAAAGAGTGTTGGAAAAGCTGAGTCTATAAGACATAGAAGAACACATTGGTTCTTTATGACAACAATTCAACCATACAACTATTTAAGAATCCAATGTTTCATGGGAGGAGCACACATATTGACATTAAATTAAATTTTTTAAGAAACTCAATGAAAGATGAAACTATCAAGTTAAGTTGTTGCAACTCACAAATTCAAGTTGTTTAAGGGAATTTTAGCAATTAGACATTACTTTTCTATTTTTCATTAAATGCATTTTTCTGTTTAAATAATATGATCAGTAGTTAACCTATTATGTAGGAATATCATGCTAAAATTTAGCCTTAGGAAACTACCCGTAACTTTATGCAAGGAGTTAGTGGCTGCTGCTGAGTTTGTTTTTCTTGATTTGGGTTGTAAGGCTAAAACATTTGCAATTGAATTTAATAACAAGATTACATAAAACAGAGAACAATTTTTCACCTTCGTATTCACGATTGTAATATTATAATTTTACTACAATACCGTGTTGTAGTTGTATGGGTAAAATTAATATATTAGTCATTGCAGTTTTATGAATAATTAATGTGTTAACCATTTTTAGAAGTTTTTTGTTTATTTTTAAGTACAACGGTTAGTTATCGTTTGATGTTAATGACATTTTACAGTTTTCTATAATAAAATGTAGACACAGATTTGTTACATACTTTGAAACACAGATAAAATACAATTTTAGTAAAAATAATTTAAAAGCGAAAAACACATTCAACCCAACTATGCTTTATGCCGTATCATATGGTTCAAAGACTATTGAATATCAATTAAAAGCAAAGTGACAAAAGACCAGCTTTTAGCTTCAAAGTTCATGAGTTATGAGTCACAACTTAGCTTGATAATTTCCATCTCATTGCAGCTTTCATCTCAAACTTTGACCAAATATATGGTTGCTATAACCAAGGAAACTTACTTTCCCCGGCACGTACACTACAAGTTTTCTTACCACAGCTAAATATGAATGGAACCTTGCATTGGATGCTAGTACCATGATGCTCCTTTTCTAGCAGAATCCAACCCTTACTATGAAAATCTCTTTCTATAAATTGCATCCAAATCCACCCTTTTCCCCACCAAGCACCCAGCAAAACAACACAGTGAAAAAGAGAAGATAAACAAAATGAATGTTCCTACCTCAACAGCATCCTTGGTTCTGCTACTCATTCTGATTTCAGCAAATAGCTTGCACTGTGAAGCACAGCAGTGTCGCCCCAGTGGCAGAATCATAGGAAAGAAACCCCCACCAGGAGAATGCAACCAAGAGAATGATTCAGAGTGTTGTGTGCAAGGCAAGGCCTACACAACATTCAAATGTTCTCCAGCAGTGTCAAGCAACACCAAGGCACAACTCACTCTCAACAGTTTTGAAGAGGGTGGAGATGGAGGAGGGCCTTCAGCATGTGACAACAAGTACCATTCTGATGACACACCAGTGGTTGCACTCTCCACTGGATGGTTTAACAACATGAGTAGGTGCCTCCACAATGTTACCATCTCTGCAAATGGGAGAAGTGTTGTGGCCATGGTGGTTGATGAGTGTGACTCCACCATGGGATGTGATGAAGACCATGATTATCAACCTCCTTGTCCCAACAACATTGTTGATGCCTCCAAGGCTGTCTGGAAAGCCTTAGGTGTTCCTCACAATCAGTGGGGGGGATTGCAAATTACATGGGCTGATGCTTAATGTAATGCTGTAATACTATTACATGCCTTCTATCTTTCTGCTTTCTGTGTTGTGCTGTGTTTGTTTGTATTGTGCCATTGAAAAATAGAGTTATATTCATTCTAATATACATATATAGAATGGACCACATGCTTTTTTTTAGCAGATTTTATATATATTTGAGACAAACTATATGTACATGTAAAATCCAATCCAGATAAAAACTAAATAACACAGCAGAATTCACTGAGAAAAGGCTCAAATTCACTGACTATATATGTCACAATGACCCTAGTAATATAAAACCAGGAAAACAAGAAGAAAAAAAGTCCCCTAAAATAGTTTCTCTTGAACAGAAAACATAACAAAGAACAACACAAGAATATCTCTTAAGGACTCTGTCTCAACTTTCCAGCAATGTTATCTCTGGTGAAAAAGGAACAATAGATAAGTCCTGTTCCCTCACTCCGCCTCTAATACGATATTTACACCTTTGATTAGCACCACACCGATCCTCCATGATATGAACTTCAAGAACTTCAAGCTTAGGGCACTTCCCAGGAAGCTCCATATACAAGGAGTTCCTATTTTCAAGAGAAACTCTTAGCTCAACTAGATTCTTTAACAGTGGAAGATCGAGACTAAAAGGGTATGTCTCTACCCTAAAATCACCCAAGGACAGAAACTCAACGTTACATAATTCTTTCAGAGTCTCACAAACAAACTGGTTAGCATAAAAATCCTTGATTCCACCAAACACTGTCATATAAACTTTGGCTTTAACAATGTTTGACCTACTTCCACTTTCCAAGTAGTCTGGGACAAAATCATAATCACGATCACTTTGTATAACAAGGTTGTAAAACCATTTGCGTTGGAACAGTTGGATAACTCGAGAGTTTCGCACAATCTTCAACTCGTTGAAATGTGACAAGTACCAGTTCTGCCTCAGGTGGAACAGTTCAAGAGCTGGAGATCCAGAGATAAGGTTCCTGATGCTGGAGAAGGAGGTGAATGCATGTATGTGCAGGTGCAAACTCTTGAGTTTAGGAAGATGAACACCGGAAGGAATAGAGAGATTAAAGAGACCCTCGAGCTTCAAAGTGACAAGTGTGGCACAGGTGAACAAGGTGGCAAAGTTGAGCACGCTTCTGTGACACATGCATAAGGAGACATCAACATGTTCAACTTTTCTTGCTATCACTGCAGACACCCATTGTTCCACATAATGTGAGCAACAACTATGGCTATTACATTTGAGATGGAACCTTGTGATGTTTTGTGTTATGCGTAGTGCCAAGAATTTGTTAACACTCTCGTGGGATTTTATGATTGGTTTGGAGCAGTGAATGTCGAGAAATGGAAGCATTCTCCATAGAAATCTCCACCTGGTAGACAACAAGGATGTAGCTATGGCTTCCTTGGTGGTAAGGAACAAAAGGATGTGACACAGTACATCATCTGATAACTGGCTAATTCTATCCTCTTCTGGTTTTCTCTCATTCTTCTTCATTCCTGTCAAGTGTAGGGACTATGTGCAATCATTTGATTTGCTAAGCCAGTGTTCAGAAGGAACATAAAGTGTGTCTGAATTCCAAAGGCTTTGATTTTGGTACACCCATGTGTTATCTTCTTATTTCCTAATATCTTTTTGCTTTTTCCTACATAAATATCTTTGATGGCGTTTTCCTTTTGTGAAGATTTAATAAGTAAGATACTATCGTTTGGTGTATCAAACAAAAGCCACTTCAAATGTGATTCATAATATCTATAAAATCTAAAGTACAATTTGGCTTCCCGGAAACACTATGAATTAGACTTATGGTTTCCAATTATTATAAAGACATTAGTCTGTGTACAAATTAATTTTTGCTTTCATCTATTAAAAAAAGAGACGATTTTATAATACATAAGTGGATACAAATCTTATATTATAAGTTGATTTTGTAATATTAAATTAGGTTTAAAGTTCACTTTTTAGCATATTATCATATCAATGAATTAAAATTTATTCTAATAAAATTTATTGTTTGTCGATTTTTTTTGTCATCCACTATCGAAAAATTTATTATTTGTTGAATCTATAGTCTCATCTACTATATCGAGTCGTTATCACACCATCCATTAATGTCTAGTCTCATAGTCTTTTGTGTTATCCATTAATTTTTTTTATACATACTTATAATAAAAAGAAGTATCCAATATCAGTAGATTATACAGTGTTCTGGTTATCTCTAATTCATCATCACTCTGATTGGTCATCCTATTCTGTGGAGGTGGTAAAGTAATTGATGTGTAGGGAAGCTGTCTGTAACTAAAATATCATGGATGGTACAAGGGTCACTTTCTAGCATTTTCCTTCGCACACAAAACAAAAGGCATTGCATGATACATGCATCTTGAACAAGGAAAGCAACTGAAGTGCAACCCCACGCACGTACAAATTCAGAGTTTAGGTAAACATCACTTCAGTAGAAACCAAATCAACCACGGCAGAACAACAAAACAACCATAACATTTGTACAACGCCACGCCACCCAGTACAGACAAACCCTTCTTTCTTTAGCCGGTGATAGTTGGTTTTCAACAACAACAACAAAGGTGTTAAGTCTTCACCAGTGATTCCCAAGCCATGGTGGTGACTTTTGGGGGCATGACTATCAATGGGGGTGAGAAGAAAAGGAAAAGATTGTTGGAGAAAAGGAGCAAGACATGAACAGAGAATGTAACTCAGAAAAGTGCAGCATTGGCAACAAGAATAAGATACACTAGAATTGAGAAGGAAAAAAAGAATCATCAATCAAAGCATAACACACACAGATATCAGACACAACACTATGCATTCCTAGTAGTAAATCTTCATGCACCCTTTGTCATTACCTTTCAGGAGACCATAGTTCAATGACAAAAGTCACACTAGTTTATATCATAATCTGTGCCCCAAAACCACAAAGCATCTACCTCAATGTCAATTTCTTTCAAATAGGATATAAACAACAGTCTGTATTCAACCAAGAACACGAAATCTTCGAATTAAAATTCCTCACAGCTACAAAAATATTGAGTACAACCCTACAGTCAATCATGGGTAGAGAGATAGGTGACATTTTATCAAATTTCCATAAGTCAGCTGGCTTCTACTCTGTTGTTGGTACTTCCCATGCTGTAGTTACTACTACAGAAAAATTAGATGAGTGACCATGAATCTGAAATATATACTCAGTACTGGCATTTGCAAATAAATTGTCACCCGCGCATTAAATCAATGTCAATATGAGAGTTGCGCATATCCAACGGTCGTGATGCTGGCCACGGACTCAAAGATGAGGTTGGAGTAAGATTTTGATTTGGCGAGAGGCTATTCATTGCAACTGGATTATGAACTGTCTGATGATCAGTCTCTATAGCAACTTCTGCCACTTCAGCAGAAGGTTCTTTTTTCTTGATCTTTGTCTTTGATCCACCCCATGTAAAGCTTCCAACTATCACCTGTGGTAATAAAGCATCTAAATTTAACAAGTTGCAAGTTTTGACATGATAATGATGATCTTTTAACACATAATATGATGACAGCAATAAAATGCATTTTACCTGAACTGGACTTGCAGCAATAAGCACTCCGCCAACTCCTCCACCAATGACACGGCCATCAGGACTTGCAAGGGAAACACTTAATCCACCAGTTCGATTGCGCGAGCCACCACCACCATCGGCAACCAAGTAAGAGCCTGACAGGCACAATATCTCAAAACGTCCCTGTTGAATCCAAAGTCCATCAATAATTATACATAACCAAAGTAAATAACTTCAACAAGATAAAAGTGCTAGGAAAAAGAAACAAAAAGAAAGCATACTGAACAACCACTTCAGATTGTTCTAAATTTATGGTTGAGTAAAATAAAATGCTTCAACAAAACACGTCTAGAACTATGACTCACAACAAGGAAGCTTGGTAATAATGCTATTTCTTATAAAAAATTCTGAAACTAGAATAGCCAAAACTTGTACAATCAGTGTTTTTAACACTTTTGAGCGGAATACTAAATCAAATTGCATTTAAGTAACATAGCAAGTGCAGTCATAAATGTGAGTAGATGGCATACATACATTTGAATGCACCTATTTACATGTTCTGGATACATAAAAAACAAGCTCAAAGTAACTAGAATGGAGTCTTAATTTCCAGAGACAAAGTATTTTTAACATCCATATGAATAGAATGCTTATGCTGAGGCATTCTCCAAAAAGAACAAAAGAATCAGAGTATGACAGTGAAATTGGGAGTAAATGTGTTGGGCAATATAAAGTGAAATTGTTTATCAACTTCAAGTCTATCTGAACATAAATGCACAAACACAACACTAGAAAGTTACAAACCTCGTATGTGACTGTGCCACCTGATGTTGAAGGTTGACGAAGAGTCACAGTAGACACAGCACCATTGGCTGACAAAATACATATAGCTCTTGGTCCCTGCTGAGAAAATGCCATGATTTTTGTGGCAACGTCCTACAAAGAAGGAAAGAACAGAATTTTTTGAAAGAGTATTTCTTCATTTAAAGAGCAAGTACCACCTTGGAACACATTATGTTTCAAATGAAATCATTTTTAGAGCATGTATCATCTTACATGCATTGATGAGTAAAAAAGTAGCACTTCAATAAAACAATAATGACAGACAAAAGATGAATTTCCTTTCTCTAAGGGGAAATTAATACCAGTAAGCTGGTGATTAAGTCAAGAGACCAATTTAATGTAGTACTTTGTTTCTCACCAAAAGATATCACATTTTATCATCCAGAATCAATCAATTCATGCTTTATCTAGAACTTCATTTAAAATGAGAAAAACACAGAGTAGGTGTTTGATGTGTTTTCTCTTTTGATTAAAGTTGATGCATTTTTACCAATTATCAAAAGTATCTAGTTACATTTTATCACCTGTTTTCAAACTTTAGTAAAGAAAGAATAGAAAACTAAAAAAAAAAAACAGTTTAACCATTTCCTTGAAAGTTTTAAAACAGAAAATTTACTTATCACTGAAAATTAAAGCAAAAAACAGAATGTCTTCACCATTTCCTTCACAAAGTCTGAAAAGAGAAAACAGACAAAAAGAAAAAGAAAAAATGATAAAAATTCTTAAAAGTAAGAGGTATACCTCTCCAACTGCTATGGTAATGATATGAGGAGTGAAACCCATCCCAGCTGAACCAGACATCAGTTCACCTAGCAATAACCTCTCAACATTAAACATGAATCACCCTTCACATTAATTTATAATTAAAAAAAATTAACATAATCAGTCCTTAAAGACAGAACCAAAATGATCCATTTAAAGAACATTTACCATATACCCTTGTCATTCACCTAACTTTTAATTAATTTATATATGTGTTGTTTTATTCTAATATAGGAATAAAATATCTTATAAATATTTTATTGAAGTAAAATATATTACATTTATTGGTTTCTCCCAAAAAAATAACCTTAAAGGACACCTTAAAAAGGAGAGAGTATTGTTTTATGGGGAAACCACAGTCAAAACCAATCAAATAAGGCTGAACAGTTTTTTGTAAAATTTTATTCTCAACCTAAACTGAACCAAACCAATATTCAAGTAACACAAATATTTAAATTTATTACTATTCATCAAATAGTAAAATAAATAAAAATTGAAATCCAAGAAAGAGAGAATAAGGAAAAGAAGGGTCATGTGCAATTATTTTGAAATGTGACCTAAAGTGTATTAATGGGGTTAGTTTATTCCTTACTTAGTTTTCTAAAGTAACAAAAAGTTTGAAACAAACTAAAACTCATAAGTTAACAATTGATTTGAAATGAACAGAGTATTTCTGCAGCAGTTATGGAAAAGTATAAAGCTATAATGATTTCTGTTCATCTTGGATACGATCAGAAGTTTTTGATTCAATAAGATTAATCTACAGAATGAATTGACAACTGTTACCATCACTATTCAGACAATGCATACTTTGCACCTATACATGACTCAATAAACAAAAACTGTTATCCTTTTTAAATCACAATAAAAACATGATTTACGGAAAATAATGTAATGTTATTCCCAAAAACACAACTTGTATCATGGGCATGGTAAAAATATCAACTTGTTGAAATTAATTTATTGGTATATTAGCTCTGACAATAGCACCTCCAACTTTATATATAAGAAAAAAAAAAACATACTTCATCCAGACCAATAGTTAAATTAGTTAATTTCAACTAATAATGTCTTAAAATTAAACTGTACTCCAAGAATACCACTAGAGTTAAATGATTTAAGTGGCACTAAAAGGCCTTTTTCTATTTCAAAGAATAATTTCAACAAGTATGACTTATAAATTAGAAGGGGTGAGTGGGGGCGTGACAGAGGAAGCGTGTATGGCATAGTAAAGGGGGAGAGCATATTTTTTTTCAAAAAACATTAAGAATAATTTAAATTGGGAATAAATTTGAAGGATAATTAAGAAAAATACTGGCAAAAAAGCCAAACGAAGGTCTATTTATTAAATAGGGGAGATGTAATAATCATTTGCCTAATAATTCTACTGCAAATTTCACAGGCTGCTGCTGCTGCAGTAGATGTTCAACTGAAACAGTCAAATTTAACACTCAATAGTTTAAAAGGAAAATCCATAATAATTTGTACTAGTACCATAATCACAAGAAAGCAAAACTTTTGAGGGTTCAACTTTCTGCAAACACTGCATGTATCTTCTAATAAACAAAATTATGTGTGCAAAGAAACTAATAGTTCATTATTTATACCCAATTCATTGAAAAGTTGTATATTTAGTCGAGTCGAGTTTGATATCAGAATACCAGACTGAAAATAAAAATAAAAACCACTGGAGAGAAAGATGAAATGTGTAATTTTGAATGCTGGCACATGCTAGAGCACTTAACAACATAGCAATAATACTTTAATTTAAAAAGTTGTGTCAATACTAAGTAAAGCAAGTGATGTAACAGAAACAGTCACAGGTTCAACTCCAGAAAATTTAGTAGAAAAAACCCTCAAAAATTTTCACCTATTGCAGTGATCTCAATAAACCAAAAATCTGAAAGCTAAACCCTTGATCTTGTAAACAGTAAAATTTTGATAGTAAACAAATTCATAGGTTATATATACCAAATCATATGAAAACATAAAACTTGCTGACTCAATGTTAATTCACTCCAACTGATATTCCAATTCCAGCATGAAAAAACCAATAAACAGTTAGCTCAAAAATTGAAAACAACAGGTGTTGTGCTTGGATAAAAGCAATTTTGATCTTTAAAAATAAGCAAGTAACACAACAACCAAACAATCCATCTTTTCAATACTCAAAAGTTTCAAAGCAAAATCCAGATTTTGCACTAACACAGAAATCTCAATTGACCAAAACGTTTGAAAGCTCAACCATTCAACACACAATCCACATATATTGTACTCAGAAAGAAGATAACAATTTATCCACTGCAAGTCTGCAACACAAAAGCCATTGTAAACTCAGTTCAATGAGATGTTAGAATCAAAAAACATCACTTGGATAAGGATTTACACAACCAAGAAACATCTCAACTCAACTGCAAATTATCATTACTTTGATCTTTCACCAAATACACAACAACATAAAAACTGAGATGGGGATTTACCAAGAGAAGCCAACTGTTGTTTCTTCCCTGATCCTGGTGGGCGCCCTCTACCTCGTTTCTGGCCTTGTGCCAGGGCTCCAGGATGACTTGCTGGTGTTGGAGTCAATGCCAACGACACAGTTCCGTCCGGCCCGTATTTTCGAGGCCTTCCTCGCTTTCTTTTGACAGATTCCCCTGGCACAGCACCAGAAGGAACACTCACATTGACACATGGAGATGAAATTCCTGAAGACTCCAATGGTAATGTGGATCCAATGTTACCACCACCACCAATGCTTGATTGAAATGGTAAATTAGGATTAGACAATGGTCTAATATTAGGCGAGTTGTGCAGTTCAGATTGAGTTCCAGCACCAGGTATTCCTCTCTGCATGTAGTAAGATGCAGAGCCGGGTAATGTCATTTGGTCCCCTCGATCCATGCATTTACTAGACCTTCAAACACCTCAATATTCAATTCCACCTATCTCTGTTCCCATATATAGTCCATGGTCGACAAATTTTGGAGGAAAGAAAAAAAAATGCACAGATCAGAAAACCATGAAATCGTTTATCATCATGACAATTCTGTCAAAAAAGTGCTTAAATTATACTAGCAACAACACCAACATGTCCTTCAAATCAGAAGCATAGGCTTCCCATAGATGAATTTTCTCAAGGATAACACATTAACACCCTATTGAAATTATACATATGAAGGAAGGGAAAGGGACCCTAGACTCAATTGAAGGTACAAGACAAGCTGAAAACAACCGAAAAGTAGAAAGATAGATCAATGAAAAGAATGGAAAGCCTAGCTAGAAGGTGGTTCACACAAATATTCTAGTAGTAGACCAATTACAGAGAAGACAAAAAGAGAAGCTAGTTTGCATACAGCTTACCAAATTATATAGAAACAACAAAAAGGCTTCACATTGAAGGTAAAGGCCAGGTGAACTGTAACAGGTCCACACTCACCAACCCATGATAAAACCTTAAACACCAAGCAAATTTCATGGCATGTACTATATCAACCTCACTCACCCTTTGATGCCAACACCCAGAAAATCAAAACCCCAGAGACAAATTCCTTTACTTATTTATCATGAAGAACCAACCACTTAACTACTCCAATTCAAAATTATATAAATTTTAACCCCAGTTTAGAATTCAAGTAAAGAGTAGAAAATGTCACAAACACCACAGAGAAAGCAACAACCTTTATGAAGACCAGAACAGATTTCACACCACAAACACAACTGATAAAATGCTATGAATGCAAGATGAAAATCACTTCAAATCATGGAGAGGAAAAAAAAAGGGAAAAAAGAAAGTACTAACATGTGAGGAGAGAGAATCAAAACTCAAAAGGGTGTGTGCAGTGGTGGTAGAGAATTGGAGGTCCCTTATGAAGGCAGAGAGTTGAAAAACGTTCAACGGTTTCATGCGGAATTAAAGAGCGGTGGGTGACAGAAGAGCACAGAAGAGAGAGAGAGAGAGAGAGTGTGTGTTGTTGTGTGCTGTGTGTGTGTGTGAAAGTGAGAAGTGAGTGTGTACAAAAAAAAAAAAAGGGTGAAGTAGCACAACAACATTAACTGAGAATGAGAAAGAAAAAGGAAAAAACAAAACATGAGTAATGAATAGTGATGTCTCTCTTTCTCTCTCTTGATGTGTGTCAGCAGCACAAGTCCTTATCTCATTGCATATATTTTCTAGGGGTGAGTGAGGTGAGTTCATAGATTTCTCTCTCCTAGTTGAGTTGTGGTGATGAACAATGAATGATGGTGAATTATGCTATGGAGCTAGCTAATGTAGCTATGTGCCCTACTCACTGCATTTCACAAACAAACAAACCTTCAATGGAAAAGCACTTTTCTCTTTCGACTTCAACTGGATAACACTGAATAGTGAATATTTTCTGTTCTTTTTACTTTGCTTCCTCTTCCCTTTCTTATTCACAGTCTTTCATACCTTACTTTTCTATGCTTCTTAATGTTAATCTATTTTCAGATACTTCTATTTCAAAAAGTAAAAATAGTGATTATTTTAGTATCAGATAAATTTGGTTAAGTGTTTCTTAAAATAATCACTTATTCAAGAAGTGAAAAGTGTTTATTTTTTAAAAAAATTAAAAAGATAACTATTTATTTCTAAAATAAACAGACTAGACAAACACAAAAAAGTTAATTTTTTCTAATTTTATTAAAATAAACATAAAAAAAATTCAAGATTATATTTATATATTATTATTTTATTCAATATTGAAATGAGTTTATAATTTTTTTATTCTTACAATTATATTAATATGTAAATATTTATCTTAGGGTAGTAATTTGTTCAATTAATAATTTTTAAATGCTAACGTATTTCTTTAAAAATACTTTATTTGTTGTAAAATAATTTTTTTATCTTTTAAATATTTACCTTTTAATTTTTTGTAATCTGTTCTTTTCTATAATATTGTCATAAATAATTACAAATAATTAATATATGTCCTCTTACATTTAGGCACAAAATTAATAAATGTCTTAAAACATTCAAACATTACCCCCTCTTTATCTAAACTCTTACTCTCATTCAAGAAAAACGTTTAATACTATTAGCAAAATAATATATTTAGTCTAACCTACTCTCATTTAGCAGCACTAATTATTAGTTTATTATATAATAAAATACAATTGTTACTATAAAAGATATATAATAATATTATTATTATTATTATTAAAATATATAAATTATAAAATATCAAGAATTTGTAAACAAAATTAAAAAAAAAACATCAAACTAAGTAATGTTTGAAAAATATTTTGGAAAGTTATAAAACTCGAAATACAGACAAAGCTCTAATTTTATCAGAAAAAAATAATTTGGGATAAAAGAATTAAAAAAAATTAAAAATGATAAAAATAAATAAAAATCAACATATTTGTGACAAATACAGTGTATACAAATATGATTATAGAGGATAATCCCGAGGAGTGTGCACGCGCTAGAGTGGGCGAACATTCCTAAGGAAGTATTATCATTCCCACGTTTAAATGTCATAAATTCAAAATATCTTGGGGTACTAAAATATTAATGATATATTGATAAGCACAGTTAATTAATTCATAGTTAATGTATCATAAATTAATTAACAGTTAATGTATAATAAATTAATTAATAGTCAATGTAAACAAAATAGTTAATGCATCATAAATTATTTATTATTGATAGTTAATGTATCAAAGTTTAATTAATTAAGAGTATTTTGAGAATAATTTACAAAATAATCAAAAATAATCAAAGTATTCCTATTATTGGGAAAAAAACACCTTTTCCTACGGTTTAAAAATTTGAATCAAAATTAAATAAATTATTTATTTTGTTAAGTTTAATTTATTCTTATAATTCAATATTATCTTTACTTGAAGATGAAATATTTACAACTTATTTGGTGGGGACATACACTTTTTTAGCCGTTTAATCTTTAATACATTATATGTATAATATATAACTAACGTGCACACAACATATGTGTACTAATCTTTTATATATGAATGATAATATGTTAGTAGATGATAATAGTGTAATATTATTAAGTTAATATATAAAAAATTTATATTTATTAAAAATAAAGTGAAATAAATAGAAAAATTAATTGTTAATAAATAAATAAATAAAAAGATAAACAATTTTATAGGAAATAGGTAAAAATAACCGTTAATGTTAAAAAAATTAATAAATAATTATATTATAAAGGGTAGAATTGACATTATGAAATGTGGATACAAAAAGAAAATCATCTTTATATATTGTTATAGATAATATGTATTATTTAAGTATTGAGTAGAAAAATAATTTAAATATAATTTTTAATCATCTAATATATTTTTAAAAATAAAATTATGATAATAATTTTAAATTTAAAGTATATAATATAATTAATTTTAATGATATTATTTTAATAAATTTGAAATTTAAAAGTTTAGTGTGGTCTTCAAAATTATAAACTTCCTTAATCTTCTATTAAAAAAAAATTGTCAGAAATACATGAAAAACTCTTATCTTTAACAAATTTAAATTAGAACGTTAAAATTATTTTAAAAAAACAACATATACATAAATAAATATTTATGTCGTGTTTGTTTGGACGGAAATCATTGTTCCCACATATTTACGAAGACGGATAGTAAGAAATTATGTGTTTTCCTCACATGATCTGTGATGAAAAGGAGGCGTAGATTTGCGGGATCTAATCATTATTTCATCCCTATAAAGACTTGTGGGTGATTTTTTCGTTTTACTACTTTCACTCTAACACATGTAATTCGTATTTTGCGTGTGTGTGTTTCATTTTATTGGTTGATTTTAAATTTAATTTTTTTTCATTAATACAAAATTTTATTGGAAAACTTCAAATTTTATCTATTTTTTCAATTTTTTTAATATATTACATCAATCAAATTAATCTCTAAGTTTTACAAAAATTCATCTCCAAATTCACTTACTTTACCATCTAAGGCAATATTCTTTTGAACAGATAGCATTGTTCAAACTTATTTGAAGGGAGAGATTTTGATTTGAAATGATGTTCGTTTCAGAATATGCAGAAAGAAAAAACACAGACGAATTTAAAAAGACAATACAATTCAATCTTACCTCAAAGACAAAAATTTACGTGATGTATCGTTGTTTACCATTTTTTTTATTATATTTTATTATCATATTATTAATAATGATTATTATATTAATTATTAAATATATTATTATTATATATTATTTATTATTATAATCTATCATACCTTCATAAAATTTACTTCTAAATACACTTATTTTACCTTTCAAAACACATATATTTATTCATACAAATTTATTCTTAGACTCTTCTAATTTTATTTTATCAAGAGAACACACTCTAATTCTACTAGAAAAAAATTCAAAAAAAAAAAAACTAAAAAAAAAATTTAAAAAATTCGAAAAAACCAGAAATTGACACGTGGTGTTGACTTTAACACCGTCTGGCCAAAATTAACGGTGAAGACTGAATTGAGTCATTTTAAAGAAAATAAGGACCAAATTAAAATAACAAAAAACGTGAAGACCAAGATGAAATTTCATAACAAACAGAAGAACCAAAAGAATAATTTAAAAAAAAAAAATTTATTCTCTCACATCAATACAGATTCATCTTAATACTACTTTAAAATCTATGTAAAAAAAAAAACATCCTTAATAAATAAAATAGAAAGAGTGAAAGCATGTATGTTGGTAGAGACAGAAAGAGAGAGAGAGTGAAGAAGGGAATAAAGAAGGGCGCGTGTTAAAGAGAAAAGTGATGACAAACAAGTTGTGACAGAGCTGACTCAAAACGGGTTTGGTCTCAGAAAAATGGCTGACTTTGTTTGCATGTGACTTTCTCTCTCTCCATCTGACTTTCTGTCTGTCTCTCTCTGCATCACACCTTACCATTCACTCCACTCAACAAAATATCTACTCAAACTAATGCACATTCTCTTCCACAATTTTTCTTTTTTCTTTTTTCTTTTCTTTAACACTGTGTCCAGTTTTGAATATCATTAAATTTTAGTTTTGCATATATTGAAAAAGAAAGCATGTCCAATTCAAATAAAATATTATTTTTAATATTTATGAGGCATTTTCCTTAATGTGAATGTCATTATATAGACTAATTGTCTTACCATCATTATTATGAAAATGAGTTGTGCAATTTGCTTTAAAGAAAATTGAAATAAAGTGCATGAAGGAGAAGAAGGTGCAATGCAATTTCTGGCTAGAATGTTTGTTACACAAATGTTATGTTATTACCATTATTCATTAGACAAGAACAATCATAGATTAATTCTTAAACTGATATCCTAAACTTCTTGTATTGAACACAAAAATAAAATAAAATAACATCATAAAAAATAATCTTGAAAACATTTCACTAAATTATTTAAAAATAAGGGTCAACATTATTTTGTCAAAATTTGACCCCACAGAAGTACTAAATGTGTTATCTAAATGGTATCTTTTTATTTAAAAATAAAATGTTGACTGTGGTATTTGTTATCAGTCAATAATTGCGACAGTGCTTCAGTGGGTAGGTACTGGGGCATGCAAATATTTATAAGAATAAATTACTGAAAAACATGTCACTGAAATTTATTTTTCAAAACCAAAGTAATGATTTCCTCAACTCAAATCATATACAAAATAATAATAATAATAATAAAAAGTTAGAGTTAATACTTGTTTAAACATGACATATTTCTTCATGATTAATCTTATGAAACAAATTTAACTAGTTTATCGTAATAGAGATTTATACTTAATTCAGTTTTCCAATATGTATAAAGTAAAAATTATCCTTTTATATGTTGTATTTTGTTATTAACTTTAGATAATATATTACTTAATTTTTTCTTTGATAATTTATCTTGTGTTCAATACTACGACATTGTTAAGTATATTACAGTAGCTAATTCTTTAATAAATGCTAACGGAAACACATAATATATGTACATGTATGTTTTTTTATTATAAATAATTAAATCTAAATAAAAATCATTTTAAAAAATTAAATGATAAAATAATTATTTTATTTAAAAAATAATTAAGTTTAAAATAATGGTCATTTAAAAATAAAAAATTATTAAATAATTAATTTAGTTTAAAAAACATTCAAAAAATAAAATTGAAAAAAATAGCTAAATTTAAATTAACAATAACTTAAAGATAATAAGATAACTAATTTAGTTTAAAAAAATAATTACTCAAAACGTAAAGTTAAAAAAAAAAAATTTACACACCGAAATAATATCTCCTCTTATATAATGATATGGATAGAATGAATTTGAATATTATTTGTTAGATCTTTCGATGGATGAGGTTTATTGGAGATACAGTATTAATGAGTTTACTCAATCATATAAGTTATAAGTTGTTGACACTACTTTCAACCTAAATTTTTAAGACAATGAATTTATGGGTATTCATTCTTATATCATGTTTCACTTTTTCAATTTTATCCAATATTTTAAAAATATAAAAAATATAGGTTTTTGTTGGGATGTAAAGATGGAAAAGCATGAGGTTATTTTGAACATGTGATGTGTTTCTCTCTCTCTCCCAAAGGCATTAAGATGAATGATGGAGAAGAAGTTGCGTGCAACATGTGTGTGTTATGAGTATCTAAGTTGAAGAAGAAAGAATTAAAAATTATGAAATGGTTGATTTGGCCCACATGGGATCATGGATTAGATTCCTCTATTCCATATATGGAAGTACTTTATCTCTGAGTTTATACTATAATGTCCTAACATTGGAACACAACTTTAACGTTTTTATATTGCTTTTCGCAACCTCGTCTTCTGTCTTCTGTCCACACATGCTAATCCAATCTTGTCCTTAGTACTAAGCTTCTCTAACAAATTATAATACCAAATATATAGTCATTCTCCATATTTATGCTTTCCTCATAACTTTCTTCTGTATAATAATAATATATAATGGTTCTTATTTTTTAATTGACAAGGACAAGACTTTTGTAACTAGGTTCTCTTTTCTTTCGTAATATTATATATGAGAGAGATACAATTGCACTTCTCTTTGCATTTTTTTTTTATCTTCTTCTTTTCAATTTTCAATGTCTCTATTGTTGATTTCACATAATTTAATATGGCAAATGAAACATGTGTCAAATGGTAAGCTTATTTGTGTAAATTAGTGGAGACAAAAGCAATTAGAAACTAGGACTTTCTTATGTCTCATTACATACATATATTAGAGAGGTTAGGAAATACAACCTAAAAATTAGTTTTACTCTCTTTTTCATATGATGAAATCTCTTTTTCTTCTTCTTTATGACTCGTCCATATAATATTTGTTTTATCTTTTTTATTGTTTTCTTTTCTAATTCATGAATATTACAAACAAAACTTAAAGAGAGACACATGTTTGTGAGATGGTTTATATATTAATTATTTTATATATTATACTAGGATATTTCAATTTTTCTTAAATTAATTTTATAAATATATTATGGAAATATATTACTTTTTATTAAATTAGTCTTTAATGTAAAAGTATAGACTAATTTAGAATCAATAAGTAGCTAAAGATTTGGTAACTAATGTTAAAAACCAATTTAAACTTTAACTCACAAATTTATTTTAATTTTTTTTATTAACAATAGAGACTATTTTAGATATCAATATTTCTAGTTTATAAATGCTCTCTAATTTAATAAATATAATAATTCATTATTTTTTGTCTCTAAATATTTTATATATATATATATATATATATATATATATATATATATATATATATATATATATATAAATAAATAAATAAGCGTATAAGAAATCATAAAATCATCACATTATAGCTTTAACAAATTTCTCTCACTTGAGCATCATCTTTAATATAAATTTGAGTATCTCACTTAACGATTCTTTTTATTACAAATCATAATAGTTCAAGTGTCATGACTTCATTGTGACTTGACCCACATGGTAATTAATGTCACCTGCAATAATTTATCCTTCAATATTTGTCATGTTAGAAGTTATAATCAATATTTGTAGTACAATTCTTTATACTAAAGAGTACAATAGCTTAAACAATATTAAGAAGTTTAAGTCTAACTTAATCTTATAAAGTCGGCTTATAAAGTGATATTTGCATTTACTTATATATTGTAAATTGACTTTATCTCCAGTCAATGTGGAACTCCAACACACAGCCCTCATGTGGAGACATATACATCTCAAGCGTAAAACTAATGGTGGCACGATAGTGGCCCGATGACAGGTGGAATAATAGACTCAACAAACAATAAATTTCGTTATGATATGCTCTAACACATGGTTTCTCTAATACCATGAATGTTGGGCCAAGTGATACATTTTCCATGTTGATTTTCCTTATAATGCCACCTATCTAATTTTCTTTCAAGTGCATACATTTCATTGAACTTCTATACCTAAGAAGTAATGTAGGTGACCAAGATCCTTAAGTGAAAACATAACATCAAGAATGAGTCTTTGAGTCTCTTCCACATTGATACATAGAAGTACTCAACTTTCTCATCTGTATTCAATGACACAAACTTATAACCTAAAACCTTAAGATAACATATTTATAGATTTACTATCTATGAAGTACTCAACTTTATGATCTCTATTTAATATGAAATTTAGACTCACTTGAATTCTCAACAACAGTTAATCATAAATAAAAATAAAAATTGAATATTTCAAAATAAATTAAAAGATTAACATCTACCCTCTATTTTCCTATTCATTTAAATTTATTATTTAAATATTATAAAATATCGCAATTAATTACTTCCATCAAAGTGAATGTCTCGCTAATGAAAATTAGGAATCTAATTTGTCACAAGGAGTCTAATTATTTTTTTAAGTGCATACATCTTGTTAGTTATTCTTATATGCATATAGAAAATAGCATTATAAAAATATCCTCACTTTATTTTTAGATTAAAAAAAAGGCTCGGAAGAGAGTCAGATTTATTTAACAATATTCAAAAAATAACAAGATATTGAATGTGTATGAACAATCAAAACAGTCTTGAGAAACTCGATCTTGTCACCATATTAAACTTTTTGAACATTAAAAAAAGGTTAACACAATAAGGAAAAGATGTCATTATGGCAAGGACTCACTTTTTCTCTAAGATGGATTGAATAGCTAATTACTAAACATACCCAAACCCTAATAATCAAGAAATCATATAAACTAAATAACCAATCCAATAACACTCTAAGCATAAAATGATAAATCAATATATTTTCCCTTTCACATTCATTTTGAATATATAGTGTTGAAGAGTACATGAAAAAAAAAAGATGAGATATAAGAATTAAAAGAGCAAAGATTACGTTGGATGATGAAGCAACCCTCAACCTCTATCTGTTGGGGGAATAAGTGGTGTCTTTTGGTATAGAAAAAGTTTTTCTCATTAAATATGAGTATTTCTTTGACTATGAAACCCTAATTTTTCTTCCATAGGAACTCCATCCACATCTTTATTTTATTTTTTCTTCTAAGAACAAAAAAAAAACACTTTAAAAGGACAACCCTACCACTCCATTCATGAATACCCAACTATAATCCTATGATTACATTAATAATTAGCACAAAGTTATGAGCAACTAAATCAAGAAACCTAATGTTTTCTTGGTTAAATTGATTATTAAATTCACCTATGTATAGGGAGAGAGAGAGAGAGTGTGTGAGACCAATTATGAGAGCACATAATTACAATTGCACTTTACATAATTAAAACAGCAAAAAGGGGAAGGAAAAATAGACTCAAAATGTTTCATAATGATTCACTTTGGTTTTGAGGGTAAAAAACAAAAACAGGAAGAGACAGTTTCCTAACTTTTTCCTTTGGTCCACAAAACAAACCTCTTTCATAATGTTAAGGATAAGTCTATTCCAAAGGTGAAAGAGATTATTATTTTGAAACAATTCATTTTGAGTTTTGAATATATCTTTAACCAATTTTAATAACTATGACTTTTTTTGTATAATAAATGTGTGTTAAATATGTTGTAGATTTGTTTTCCCTAAAGATGTGTGTTTTTCTTTTGTATATTTCACTGCCAAACTAAAAGAAATTATTTTGAGTCATTTAAAAGGATAACTTCATAACTGTAGAGTGTAGCAAATTAATACATTGTTCCCTCTACTTGTAGTATTTTATAACTCTTTGTTGTCTTTGAATGTTTGTTCATGAAATTTTGGAAAGTGTTTGAATGTTTGTCGGTAGTGAAATGGAATAGCATGTAAAAGAATGAGAACATGGGATCAAATTTTGCATTGAATATTTATTTTATATGAAATAAAGAAATATCATTGAATTTGATTATTATTTTTTTAAGTATGATACCATGTGATTGATAGAAGAAAAAAAAAAGGTTGGCAGTAGTACTATTTAGATGTATATATGGTGATTTAGATTGTAATCTTAACACAGAAAATAAAATTCTGATGATATATATTAAGTTTTAGAAACTATGATTAAAAGTTGATTTTACTTTTCATACATTTTAGTCTAAATGTTAATTGATTAAAAAATTAATCTGGATTTTAAATTAATTATCATAAAATTTCAAAATATTATGATGATTAGATGATAATATTTAATTGAACAATTCTTATAAGTCAAATGTTTATTTTTAACTAATGTTTATTTTGTATATTTAAATTTCATCATGGCAAATATTTTATTTTACAATTCAGACAAACAAATTATACTGTAAAAGCATTTTTTTTTACTACGACATCCTAATATAATTTTTTTTATGTGATTAATTATTTGTTAAAAGAATCAATTATGTCAAATAAATTTCAAAATAATTTATTTTCATTACAACGATAAAACTCATAAATAGATTTTTTTTGAAAATAAAATCAATGACGAGAATTATAAAACTAAAGTCTTTGCATAATTACATGGCATACGCGATTATAGAATAGTTACATGCTATGACATAATTACAAAAAATTATGAAAAAAATTTGAATAATGTAATATCATTGAGTTATTATCAAGTATATTACTTTTAACCCCTTTTAATAAAGATAAGATAATAGGAAAAAAATGTAGAAAATAAAAAAGAGAAGGAAAAATAAATAGAATGGAAAAATATTTAATCTTTTAAAAAAATATTTGTAATGTTTTTCTTTTATAAAATTAGATGATAAGTTAGTTAATAAATATAAAACGACGAAATGATATATCTACATAAGTTTTATTATACAAATAAAAACCGTACTTTTTAAATAAAATATATTCTTATGTAATTATAATTATAATTTAAAAAATATATATATTAAACTTTTTACTGCTTGTATTTGCCTTTTTAAAATTTGTTTGTTTTTTGATTGAAAAAAATATTTTTATTTAAACCAATTAATCTAACAAGTATAGATCAAATTCGATTTCTATTTATTTTTAAAAAATTAATATTTTTTCATTTTTCAATTTTTCAATTTATTTTTTATAATTTTTATATTGTAATTTCATGTAGTATTATATTAACTTGTAATATTTTAAATTATATAAAAAACTAAAAAATAACTAAAAAAACAATTTCAAATAATGATCATTATTATATTATTCATATGTTAGGTACTCAACTCAAGTCATATTCACATAAAATAAAAAATAAATAAATAAAACTCTTACAAAGCTTTTTGAATTACCAATTAGAAATACGTGTATCTAAACTTAGAGATAACTAATAAGATCTAGGTTAAAATACTCTATTAGTCCATGTTTTTGTTGAAAAATCTTAAATAAGTCCTAAGATTTTTTTTAGTCTCAATTAGGTCTATATTTTTGAAAATGTGTAACAATTAGGTCCATTCCGTTAGTATGGTGTTAATGGTGTTAAGGATATGCCACGTGTCAGCTTCTCATTTTTTTGAATTTTTTAATTTTTTTGAATTTTCTTTTTGAATTTTTTTATTTTATTTTTGAATTTTTTGAATTTGTTTTTGAAAATTATTCACGCCACGTGTCACATCACTATTGTGCCACGTGTCAAGTCAGTAAGGTGACACGTGTCAAGCCATTATTTGAATCTCAATTTGGTCCATATATTTATTATTTTAATTATATTTCAGTCCATTTTTTTTTAATTTTCAATTTCATCTTCTCCAAATTGAGATCAAATTTAACTTTTATATAAATTTTATAATGATATTTTTATTAAACATTTTAATAATATTAAGTTTATTTTATATTTTGTTTTAAAATTTTAAAATATTTAT
>Ga0214542_1002039_pt1 | contig 41903 bp, 19 predicted proteins | sample CNSS1metaG_FD_160096 | JGI IMG/M metagenome (GOLD analysis project Ga0214542, IMG submission 160096) | Root nodule microbial communities from cowpea collected in UCLA plant growth center, Los Angeles, California, USA - CNSS1 | ecosystem: Host-associated > Plants > Roots > Nodule | place: USA... | reverse complement strand
TGAGCATGATTGTAGATAATTTTGTATGCGTCACTAGTTTTATTTATATACCCAAAGATAGTAGGTGATTCTAGTTTATGCATATTTTAATTATCAATAATGTTATAATATGATTAGCATCATTATGCTTATGTTTGTGTATTATTGGATCTCCCAAAGGAGAACATTAGTATACATAAAATGATTGTTTATATCTGAATCTATTTTTACGTTTAGTTTTATGACTCAAAGCATTAATGTTAGGCATGTCTTAATTGCAGTCTCTGTTCCGGTATCTTTACACTCGCATGCTTCGTCTGTTCCAATCTTTAATAGGTTAAATTTCCCTAACTGGAGTGAGCAAGTCCAATTTCACTTAGGTGTGTTGGATCTTGATCTAGCTTTTCAAGTTGAAAGGTCGACTGCTATCACGGATGCTAGTAGCAATGAAGAGAAAGCCCATTACAAAGCTTGGGCAAGATCAAACAGACTTAGCTTAATGTTTATGAGAGTGAGCATAGCAAGCAATATAAAGTCAACTCTTCCCAAAACCGATGACGCAAAAGAATTTATGAAATTTTTGGAAGAGCGCTCCCAAACTGTTGATAAATCTCTCGTTGGGACACTGATGAGTATATTAGCCACCATGAAGTTTGACGGTTCACGTACCATGCATGAGCATGTGATCGAGATGACAAATATCGCAACAAGACTTAAGTCTCTAGGAATGGCAGTGGATGAAGGTTTTCTCGTGCAGTTCATTCTAAACTCATTACCGTCTGAGTATGGTCCGTTCCAGATGAACTATAACACCATGAAAGACAAGTGGAATGTGCATGAATTGCACAGTATGCTAGTTCAGGAGGAGACCCGACTGAAGAACTTAGGAAGACTCTATTCAATATATGAAGAATCAAGGAGCTGTTGGAAAGAAAGTTGCTAAGAAGCATGGAAAGGGTAAAGGATCACTAAAGATTGACGAGTCCTCAACCAAAATCCAGAAGAAAAATGACAAATGTCATTTCTGTGGGAAGTCTGGACATTTCCTGAAGGACTGCATAAAGCATAGAGCTTGGTTCAAAAAGAAAGGTGAGCATAATGCTTACGTATGTTTTGAATCAAACTTAACTGAAGTTCCCCATAATACGTGGTGGATTGATTCTAGATGTACGACTCATGTTTCTAATGTGATGCAGTGATTTCTTACAACCCGAACCATAAACCCAAATGAGAAGTTTGTCTTCATGGGCAATAAAGAGAAAGTTCTAGTGGAAGCGATCGGGACTTATCGTCTAATCCTCGGCACTGGATATCACTTAGACCTTATGGATATTTTTTATGTACCTAGTATCACTAGGAATTTAATTTCTTTGTCTAAGCTTGATATTGCTGGATATTCTTTTAAGTTTGGGAATGGTTGTTTCAGTTTGTTTAAGCGTACTTTTATGATTGGATCTAGTACACTTTATGATGGTTTATATAAATTGAATTTGGATAATTTATATGTTAAAACTCTTATGACTTTGCATCACAATGTTGGCATGAAACGTAGTTTAGTAGATGAACGATCTGCTTACTTGTGGCATAAACGTTTGGAACATATTTCCAAAGAAAGAATGCAAAGATTAGTAAAGAATGAAATCCTTCCAAATTTAGATTTTACTAATCCGAATGTGTGTGTGGATTGTATTAAAGGCAAACAAACTAAATACACAAAGAAAGGAGCCACGAGAAGCACTCAGCTTCTTGAAATCATACACACCGATATATGTGGTCCGTTTGATGTAAATTCTTTCAATAAAAAGAAGTACTTCATCACCTTTATTGATGATTTTTTGCGTTATGGACATGTCTATCTACTGCATGAGAAATCTCAGTCAGTGAATGCCTTGGAAGTTTATATAAATGAAGTGGAAAGGCAATTAGACAGAAAGGTGAAAATCGTAAGGTCTGATAGAGTTGGTGAGTATTATGGAAGATATGATGAAAGTGGACAACACCCTAGTCCGTTCGCTAAGTTCCTTGAGAAACGTGGTATATGTGCTCAATACACAATGTCAGGCACACCACAACAAAATGGTGTATCAGAAAGGCGTAATCAAACCTTAATGGATATGGTTAGGAGTATGTTAAGTAATTCATGTTTACCTGTATCATTGTGGATGTATGCTTTAAAGACTGTCATGTATTTGTTGAACAGGGTTCCTAGTAAAGTTGTTCAAAAGACTCCTTTTGTGTTATGGACAAGTAGGAAACCCAGTTTGAGACACCTGCATGTTTGAGGTTGTTAGGCAGAAGTAAGAATATATAATCCGCAAGAAAAGAAACTAGATGGAAGAACAATCAGTGGATTTTTCATTGGTTATCCAAAAAAATCAAAATGGTATATGTTTTACTGTCCTACCCATAGTACAAGAATCGTTGAAACTGGAAATGCTTGGTTCATTGAGAATGGTGAAACCAGTTGGAGTGAAGCCTCACGAAATGTGGAGATTAAGGAAGTTAGAGTACAAGTTCCTATAGTTAGTACTTCTTTATCAAGAGTTGTTGTTTCACATGTTGTAGAAACTCATAACAATCAAGAAGAACAACAAATTAATGATCCCGAGGTTAACAATGAACCAATAGTAGAACAACCACAAGAAATAGTACTAAGAAGATCTAACAGAGATAGAAAGTCTACTATTTCGAATGACTATGTGGTTTATCTATAAGAGTCAAAAAATGACGTAAGTATTGATAATAATCCAATTTCTTTTTCAGAAGCCATTAATGGTGATAATTCTCATAAGTGGTTAGATGCCATGAAAGATGAGCTTAAATCAATGGAACGTAATTATGTATGGGATCTTGTGGAATTGCCAGAAGGATGCAAGAGAGTTGGGTGTAAATGGGTCTTTAAGACTAAGCGTGACTCTCAAGGCAATATTGAACGTTACAAGGCTCGTCTTGTTGCCAAAGGTTTTACTCAGAAAGATGACATTGACTATAAGGAAACATTTTCGCCTATTTCTAAGAAAGATTCTTTTAGAATTATCATGACATTACTAGCTCATTATGATCTTGAGTTGCATCAAATGGATGTTAAAACTACTTTTATGAATGGGGATTTAGAAGAGGATGTCTATATGGATCATATGAGTCAAGTGGGAGAATGTTAGAATTAATTGACGAATTAATTCTACTAGTGACTCATTTGAAATATTATGATGGGCCCAATTGTGATTTAATAAAATCTAAAGACTTATTGGTTATTATTATGGGAAGTGATAATAAAATAAAATAAAGATAAAATAAAAACCAACTTGATGGACGTTGGTTTATAAAGGGATTGGGGTTCTGTCTCTGGTCATAAGGTTCTTTTCACAGTAACCCATCAAGAACGTGTGAGAAGAGAAAGAAAGGCAAAGAGATAGATTGAGAAACGGTGATTGAAGAGCACACAAGATTACAAATTTGAAGAACGCATATTCACAAGATCTCCCATGGATCAAGGTTAGTGCTCTATTATGTTTTATCGTGTGAGAATTATAAATCTTAAAGATCCTTAATTAGTTTTACATGAACATCTCACTTAGTGATTCCAACACTTGAACCAAATTCAAGATAATTCATCTTGCGAGACAAAATTGCTCAACAAATCCCAATTCTCTTGACTTTCAGCCAAAATTAAATTCGACATTCACTCAGGGAGAGTCCTCTCGCTTAGTGAGAGTCTTCTCACCCCACGAGAAGATCTTCCCTAACTCTCTACCAAACTCATTTTTGGTTGTCGCCCATCGAGAATATGGCTTGCATAGTAAGTCTGCAAAATTGCAGACAACATTAACCTTCAATTGACAATGACCGACGACACCTAAATATTTCTCACATGTTTCAATCCAATTACCAACATGCCAAAGGCAATTAAAATCATTAATTCCAGTCATAACAAGACACAACCACAAATTACCCCACATAGAATTTCAATTCTCACATGAACTTGATATTTAGCATTCTTCATCTCATAAATTAAGTTTACCCCAAATTAACATACCATTCAATCATACAATGTCATTCTAAAATCAACTAGTACACAAAGAATTGGATTACATAAATCATAAAGTAGTTACATCAGCTTGCCTCACCTCAAATTGAAACCTTAAGTTCCTAACTACACTCACATGAAGATCAAATCAATGATGTGAGGATCATTGAAATCATCAATATGCAAGGACCGGATTGGGCTAAAAGGGGTAGAAGGGGAACTTACTCTATTAACAATTTTGATCGGTGAGATTTGTAGAGTTCTTTGTGATGATTCTAATGGTATGCTTTAATCATAAAATAGATGAAATTTAAGTGAAATCTCAAGGAAAGAAGACAAAGGTTTTAAAAAGAAAGTTGTAGAAGGGAGATGGACATTTCTTATTGAGTATTCTTGAGAGAGACCTATTTGTAGTTTTCTTGAGAGAGATCTATTTTAAGAAAAAGGGTTCCAAAATCTCTTCAACCCTACTTTCCCATTTTACCAATAAGTCAATCTAGTATTTTCATTGTTTGCAATTGCATATTTTATTATTTATATTCAGGGATTGATTAAAATGATTTTTGAGGATTAATTTAAAAAAATTTAATCTCTTCCTCTCATGAATAAAATAATAAAAGATCCATAGATAGAGTATTGAAAATTAATTGCTTTGTTAATACCAGCCAAAAGTTAAAATTTAAAGTAATTAATGATTAATTTTTTTTTAAAGAGGATATATTCGAAACATCTCTTCATATTTTTTTAAGCATTTGGAATTGTTATCATTGCAAGTGTGCGCTTATAATAGTAATTTGTACTTGTTACTGAAGAAAAAAAGTACAAAATTACTGTAACAAATATGCATAGGGTATAAGAATATTTCTGTAAAAAAATAGTGCAAGAATATGAAAACAAAGATGGATAAAGTAATATTCTAATAAAATAGAAGAACTATTTATTTTCAAATCAGCTACAATTTGACATAATAAAAAATATTATACAAGATGGTAATATTGATTTTCTTTAAGTCATTTTCTCATGATTTTAGTTCTCAAATTTTAAAAGTTTTCTACTTATGCACTAATTTTTAATTTTACATATATTTATTTCGTATATTTGAATAAAACTGAATCTTAAGTTCAATGTATCTCTGAATACGTGTATTTACAGTTTTTATTATATTATAATAATATTGTTTGTTTTAAAAAAGAACATATAATTTTTAATTGCCTTTGAATATATAAGTTATGTAGTTATATATTGTACTAAATAAGAAATTTTATTTCTTTAAGAAAGGATAAAATTATTTAAATTGAAAACAGTAGCACAGGTAAAATATCTTTTTATATAATGCATAAATACTGAGATGTTTAAAGTGAGTAAAATTAAAAATAAAACTAACATTTATAACTTTTTACATTACAAATATTCTTCTGATATCTAAACATTGTTTACCCCAGTAAAAATTAAAAGAAGAAGAAGAACCTATTCAACTTAACTTTGATAAATTTCTATGAATTTCATCAACAAACTTTGATTTCAATGTAATTGTTTTGGAATTTGAATTGGATTAGTCAATCACCTGAGAACAAGATGAATTGATTATGAGGCATATTAATTCAAATTGGTCTCCCCACTTTTAATTAAAAAAGATGACTTGGACCAATTTGGTTGAACCATTTTCTTGTTTCTTTATTGAAAAAGTATTACTTATTATTTTGTGAACTTTAATTGTTTACTTGATATTTTAAATATTAGAAAATTTATCACGCTAGAACAAGTTAAATGGTATAATTTTATTCGTTACTTGAAACATAAGTAATTTATAATAATAATAATATAATTTAAATTTAAAATATGAAAATCAATTAAAATATGTTATATGAGTTTTAGATATTCTTTTAATATATACCATATTAAGTGATTTAAGTAAAGACTCATCAATCTGATTACCCTCGTTAATTCAATAATTTGATCAATAATTTAAAATTGTTTACCACATTTTTTATTAGACTTTTAGTGTTAATTATTTTCTTATATTTTCAAAATGTACTAATTTTAATATATTAAATTATATTAAAAAGTTGTTTTACTATATTATTTTGAATGCACATAAAAAAGAAACAGAATCAGAAATTCAGAAAAAAAAAAATTTCATTCGCCACCTACTATATTCTTGACTCTCTTTCATCAATTTTCTTCTTTTACAAAAGACCAAATTATTCTCTAATCTTTTCAAAATTAATTGGTATCATCACTAGTGTGAACTTATAATATATAGTAATCTTGAATTGTTACAGGTAAAAAAAACGTGTAAAATCGCTGTAACAAAATATACATAGGCTTCAAGAATATTTCTGTAAAAAAAAATGTTCAACAATATGAAAACAAATATGAACAAAATTAATTTAATCAAATAAAAGAAGTATTTATTTTTAAATGAACTGCAGTATTTGACAAGATAAAAATATATTATACCAAATTGTAATATTGATTCTCCTTAAGTACCTTCATTTGGTTCTCAAATTTTAAAAAGTGTATACTTCTGATCGTATATTTATTTAGTTTATTTGAATAAAATTTAATCTTTATTTCAATGTATCTAATTAAGATAACTGTGACCACGTGCATTTGCTTTTTTTTTTCTTTATTATTAAAATAATATTTTCTTTGGAAAAAATATATAATTTTTAATTAACTTTGAATATATAAGTTACACATTTTATTAGACAAAAAATATTTTTTTTTATGAAAGGATCAAAATGTTTAAATTAAATACAATAGAAAAAGCAGTTAAAATATATTACATAATGTATGAATATTAAAATGATTAGTTTAAAATATTATATATAGTTTTTTTTTATCATACATAAACCGTATAAAACTAAGAATTAAATCCAAATTCTTCATTTTAAAAAAAATAAATTTATTAAAATTTATGGATCAGAAATTAAAAATTTAAATTTAAATTGATAAAAGATTATTCCTTTTTTATCTTATAAGAAAGCCATTAAACCTGTCTTGAAAATAACAAGAATAAAAAAGAATAGTATTATTTCACAATAACGATAAAATAAATCTGTCTCAGCAAAATATTATATTATATGTAATACACATTTTTTAAATGGTATTATATCAAATCAAATATCTAATATATTTGGTTATAACTAATGAAAAGCGTATGTATTGTAGTGTATGTGTGTATATTTTCATGATAATAAAAAGTAAAAATGTTTTTTTATTATTAGATTTATAAATAGGTATAAAAGTAACAAAATAAATATAAAATGAATCATTTTTATAATTTTATTAAGTAGGTAATTCTTCTAAATAATTAGTAAATTTTAAAACATAGTTCTAAATTGAAAATATTAAAATTATTTACATTAAAAAAATTATCAGCAAAATATATACACAAACAGTTATAAATATAAATAGTTATAAAAATAAATATTTCTCTTTATAATAGAAATAACTATAACTATTAATCATCAAAACTACATTTGATAAAAATATTTAGTGGAATTATCAGGTACAATACAAGTGTTAATGTTCTCAGAATACTTTATTCTAAGGTTTGGAAACATAACTCTATTGGGAAAGAGAAAGAGAGGTATTGGATCTGTGTGTGGGAACTTGTATGTTACAGCATCTCACCCTCACTCTCCCTCTCTCACTCCCTTCTAAGGTCTAAGGTTTTCCTTTTGTTTTATTTTTATCATTTTATTTCACCATCAATTTGCGTTTCACATTTGTTCACACTCTTCTAGTAAGCTTGAAAATGATGTTTAGGAATGTGGGTGTTTTTTTTTTTTTTTTTTTTTTTTTTAGGAAGTTTTTTTTTTTTTTTGTTTTTTTTTTTTTTTTTTTTTTTTTTTTCTTTTTGACGAAGTGTAATCTTATTTTGAAGGATTTGCTGAATGCCTTCATCTTATTTTCTTTTTATGCTCTTAATTTGCTTTGTAATGCATCAGCGTTCATTGTGGAGTGTTTGTTAATGCTGTTTGTAAGGTCGATTTTTTGTTTTTAATTTTTGTAGAAGATAGGGTTATGAGAAAATGCCATGAATGTGACATTGAAGGATTGCATGCAGTGGGCTTAATAATGATGAAACTATAGCTATAGGAACCAAAACATTGTTTTGAACAATGAGGAAATGAGTTTACTTAGGATAGTGAATCGTTTATTTAGGCTATAAGTAATAGATGTAAGAATTATCATGATTGGCTTTTGTGAATGTTTGATCTTTCGATTGAAAGTTTCTAATGTGTTTTGCAAATGAAAACTATTATTCATCTGGGTATTCATTATTCAATGAATATTAAATCAGTTCTTTGTAAGCTTTTACTATCATGCCATCATTTGCTGGTTGGTGTTGCTATGTTGTCAAATCTTGCCTTTGTTTTGTGTTGATAGACTGGTTTGAAGTGTTATACTATTTCACCTTTTGTCATTTATTGTAAAATCTTCTTTATGTTGAAGATAACATGACCAGAACTGGTATGAATGTTATTGTTTCTTTCTTATATTTAGCTGTGAAGCTTTGGAATGTCATTAGATAACTACTTGAACTTAGTCTGGTTTTGATTTAAGAAACTCTCTTGCCCCTTTCCAAAATAGAATAGTAGGTGAAAGATATATTTGGCCGTTGTTCACTTTGTTATTGTTACATTCAATTCAGCTTAAATGCCTATTGGTGGATTTGATTAAGCTCCTATTACTGTGTAGTGTGTATTATAATCAGTATTGTTATTTGTATCTGTATTATCTATTGATATTTGTATTATAACAAATGGATCGATTGTTATCTATTGATATAGTTAATGAGTTACTGTATCTTTTGTTTGGATTGCATTTTGTTTCCAATAAGCATTGTTAAACATGTTCTCCATTAGAAAATTATGTACTTTTATATAAGTATTTCGCCATAATCTTTTCCTCAAGGTAGCTATTTCGACCATAACTAATGAACTGTTTTCTTTTTTCTGTTTTCAGTAAGTATTTCAGTCTCAAAGGAGGACACTGTTCTTGTTAAATGAAAATGAAGCCTGCTACGATTGATCTGGATGATTATGAGAGTAGTGAGAACCAGATAGTTCCTGATTCTGGAGATTTTAGGTTAGAAAGACGATGGAAGAGACGGGAACTTTCAAATATACGTGAAAAGCACAATCACCATGATAGTGGTACAAGATCAACCATAAATAATTGTGGAAATGTGTCGTTTTTGTCAATACAAGAGGGTCCTATGTCAGAGGATGAAATGGATGAAGATTACAAATTGTTTTTGGTTACATATAATTATGAAGATATTGATGTTGTCAGTGGCGATAACGCTGATGATCCTGATAATGACATTAATATTGGCTACGACAGCGTCCATTATGATCCTCAGTATATGATGTTTTTGGGGGAAGAAAGGTTTCATAACGATCCCAAGTTAGACACTGGGATGATGAATGGTTCAAAACAAAGGTATGAAACAAGAAAAAATGGAAATAAAGGAAGTGGTTCAGTGAGAAAACCGTCAAGTGGCCCAATAAAATCTCAGCTGAATTTGGGGGGTAAAAGAAGACTTAGTAAGAAAAGGCCAAGTGAAGATGTTTCTGATGTGCCCGGGAACAATTTCTACACTGAGATGAAGGGTTCAAAACAAAGCTATGAGACTGGAAATGCAGCATATAAAGGGAGTGATTCACTGCAAAAACAAACAAGTTGCTCATTGAAATCTTGTCAGAATTTGGAGGCTAAAAGAGGACATAGCAAGAAACGACCACATGAATATGTTTGGGGTCTGCCCCAAAACATTTGTCACAATGAGATGATGAATGGTCCAAAACAAACTTGTGAGTCTGGAAATAGAGGGAGTGATTTAGTGAGAAAACAGACAAGGGTCATAATGAAATCTCAGCAGAATTTGGAGGTTGGAAGAGGACTTAGTAAGAAAAGGCCATATGAAGATGTTTCAGTCGTGCCCGAGAACAATTGCCACAGTAATACGGAACTAGATGTTGTGGATGAAGATTACCAGATATTCCTGAATTCTTGTATTGATGACTATGTACCTAGTGAATTAATAAGAAAGACTTCAAGTGTCATGGGAAATTCACAAGTGTCTGATCATGAGATGAATGAAGGCGATGAAGATTACCTACAATATCTGAATTCTCTAAGTATTTTTGATGATGAGGTTGAGTGTATGGCTGAAAGGAATAACTCAAAGACAGACATGCCTGAGAGGAATACCACAAAGCCAGACATGCCTGAGAAGAACACCTCAAAGACAGACATGCCTAAGAGGAATACCACACAGACAGACATGCCCAAGAGGAATACCACAAAGACAGACATGCCTGAGAAGAACACCTTAAAGACAGACATGCCTCAGTGGAATACCACAGAGACAGACATGCCTAAGTGGAATACCACAGAGACAGACATGCGTAAAAGGAATACCTCATATACAGACATGTCTAAGAGGAATACCACAAAGACAGACATGCCTAAGAGGAATACTTCAAAGACAAACATGCCTGAGAAGAACAGCTTAAAGACAAACATGCCTCGAAGAAATACCTTAGAGACAGACATGCCTAAGTGGAATACCATAGAGACAGACATGCCTAAGAGGAATACCTCAGAGACAGACATGCCTAAGAGGAATATCACAAAGACAAACATGCCTAAGAAGAAAACCTCAAAGACAGACATGCCTAAGAGGAATACATCAGAGACTGATATGCCTAAGTGGAATGCCATAGAGACAGACATGCATGTGAGGAAAACCTTAGAGTCAGGCATGCTGGACTGGAATACCTTCAAAACAGACATGCCTGAGAGAAATACCTTACATACACATATGCCTGAGAGGAATATCTCAAATTCAGTTAATGTGGATGATGACAGTAATTCTTCTGAACCTGATGTTATCCTTCTAGAACCTGATCAAATTCATGAGAACTCTCCATTTGTTTCTTCGAAAACATATGATTTGTCTGTGAGTGTCTTTAACTTTGCAAAATGTTACTGTATATTTCATAATCATGGTTCACAAACTTGCATATTGAAGTAAATAAATATTTTTTTACTTTGAAATGTCTGTGTGCAGTGGTTTGGAACTGAAGTGAACCTCAAAGACAACTGGCAATTATCTGCTTACGATCATTCTCAGTTTAGGAAAAGACTTATGAATGACCTTCAAAGGCCTTATGACAAAGAAGAACATGATAGACTTCTGCTTGAAGTAAATCAGAAGAGGAAAACAGAGCGTCATATTGAAACACGTCAAGGGGTGGTCAAATCTTATTGCACTAAGGGTGTTAACAAATCGTATCTTGAGTTGTATCCTGGTAGGTCCAGTATTTTCTCAACTTTTTTGACATTTTCGAAGATCCTTTTTAACTTATAAATTGTTAATGTGAAGTTAAATCCTAACTGAGCCGGTCAAGAGTCAGGTTCAGTGGTTTCTATTTGTTGTTATCTTCCAACATTAAGCATCTCTTGTTACATGGTTGGATTATTTGAATGAGGTCACAAAGAACACCTACAAATAAGCAACATTTTGTGCATTTTTTACACACTAAGATGGTAGTTTGCATCTGTTTAAAATGTAAACCTACAACTGAGATGGTTTTTGCATCTGCTTAAAATGTAAACAGGGGTGTCTATGTAAAACCAAAAATCTAATAAAGGTGTTTGAGGGTGTGCTTGGATTTATAGGAGGCTCTTTAACTGCTTGTTCAAAATCTCTTTCCAAATGAAAACTGAGATGGTTTTTGCATCTGCTTAAAATGTAAACAGGGGTGTCTATGTAAAACCAAAAATTTAATAAAGGTGTTTGAGGGTGTGCTTGGATTTAAAGGAGGCTCTTTAACTGCTTGTTCAAAATCTCTTTTCAAATGAAAACTTATTCTTAAGCTTACTGGAATAGGCTAAATTGAGCTTATAAAAAGTTTTGCTCAAATTGAACTTATTCCAAATCAACATTGGCGATGAAAATAATATAGAACCACAGAAATGAATAATATAATGTTGTAATTTGCTCATGAGCGAATGAACTAAATCTCAACATATAATGGTAGGGGACCTTTGATTTACTCTACTGAGGGTAGACCAAGGTGCCAATAATTCATTCTTGTGGCTGATTATTGTTGTTTAATCATCTGAGTTTTTGGGTTAGGTTATTCAATACCGGTCTGAATTTATGAAAATCTATCGTTTGTGCCAGTTGTTAGGTTGCTTCTGCTTCTTTTGGACAGTTAGGTGCTTCTATTTTCATTTTACAACATTCTTTGCCTAATCTAATGCCATTGTGTGTCAAATATTTGTTTCATTATTGTGCAGAAATAGCTAAAGCAATGACTAAGTTCAGAAAACCAGAAATGGTTTTATTTATCCTGCGCGGATTTATTTTCTGGTTGCAAGTAAGTTAATAGATTCACGTTTACACAATTTCCTGTTGAAGCGATTTTTAACTTGAGTTATTGAGATGAGAATGAAATGAACCCTGTTCTTAACCTTGATTCAAATTGGTTTAATGTTTGATTAGTAAAATATAGTTGAACCGTGGTTGAACTGGTACTAGTTTTTAACAAGTTTAAAAGATATATGATAACATTAATATTATTACACTAAAAACTAGAAATAACCCATTTTATAGATTTTTAACATTCAAAGTACACAAAATCAAAGAGAAAAGTGTCCTAATACTTGGGTCTATGTTTCAAATATACACAATAATATTTATTAACAATGACAAGTTTAAATTTAGAATGATAAAGAAGATGACAAATACTGTAGATTGTTTTATTTGAAGGGGAAAAAATAGAAATAACATTGTGGTAACTATTTTCATTGAAATTTTTTTCTCAAAAAGAAAATTCATAGGATCATTTCTTTTATTATTTCTTAATTTCTTACATATTTACAACTTTTAACACATTGGTGACTATGAGTTCTTGTGCATATATATCTTTTTCCAACTTGTGTGAATTGAATATAATTGTTATCTTGTCGTTCATTGTTTATCATTTCTTTTGCAGAATTTGACCCACCAAGGGATATTTAAGCCCTGGGATGACAACTTATGCTTGGAAATTTTAAGCAAAATGTGAGAAGGGAATCTTTGTTTTTTCCAAGATTTGAAAGGAAGAGTTACCCAACAAAGTCTCTATATATGTTTATAGTTAACTTTATCTTGGAACTTTCACCTACTTGGTGAAAGAAAGATTGATAAGTTGTGGTTCTCATTTGTGTTCTATAAGAAAAAATGAACGTCTTAGAAGCTTTGTCTATTATTTGGTATACCATGGTGGTTCTCTTTTTGTCTATATTGTAATTGCATCATTCAGAACATGATATTATATGTTCCTAAGCTACTTCATCTTGAGCTCATATGCAAAGATATTATGCATGTCTCTGTTTCTGAAATATCTTGTCAACATGAAGTTAATGGAACCCCTTAGGATCAACCTTTGTAGCCAGAGAATGAAAATTCAGTCAGTTTCATATTTTAGAGTGTTGTGTAAATTATATATCCATTTGAAGTTTTATCCAGCACATACACAAACTTTCCTTTTTTTTACACATTAAATTGACATATTCTTTTTGTTGTTACAAGTGCATTCAAGTTCTAAAATTATTATATTTCAACTTCGTGATGAGGGAGATTATTGTAATAGTAAAAGAAACAAGTAGATGTAGGTATTTTTTTTTTTTTTGAGAAAATCTTAATGGAATTATTGTAATGTTATTGTAGTGTTTTATTAGCTTGCCACTATAGTAGATTGTGACTCTTATTGTGAATAACTGGAGCCAAATGTTAACAAAGCTTTCACTGTATTTATATTTTCTTTATTCTCTATAGGCATGGGATAAGTTCACATTGCGTATAGAGTTGGAACATTTTGAATTGTAGAATCTAGAAATATATTTATATGAAATATATTTTTGGATTATACAGCTCAAAAAATTGACTACGCGGCTAATTTTCTTTATGACATTCATGAGAAATCTGTAGAGGTGGAAGAAGAAAGCAGATTTTCTTTATGACATTCATGAGAAAACTGTAGAGGTGGTAGAAGAAAGCGTTCAAAATTCATGCTTAATGCTTCTTTTGTATTTTAGTTCATAATTTATATTTTCAAAAAGAAAATTGTTTGGATATTTATGAATTAGTTTAATAGTGATTTTAAAATGGTTTTTTAATAAAAAATAATTTAAATCATTATTTGTATATTTGATAATGTGTGTGTGTTTAAAAGAATTGGACTGAATGGTAAGAGTTTAGTATTGAAACATACGTAACGCATGAATATGAATTGGGATTTTAAAAATCTAATTTAAATCTTTAAATAATTGGAATAAAATTAAATTTAAATTCATATTTTTCTTAAGAAAATTAGTTTAACATTTTATAGAATGAAAATTCAAATTAGATTCAATTTTAAACCTAAAATCACATTTTCTTAAGTAAAACAAATTGAAAATTTATGAATCGGTTTGTACTATTTTTAAAATAGGATTAAGTACAAAATAATTTAAAATTAATAATGTTTTCTAAGATTATTCTTAGATTGAAAATTTATTGAAATCTTTATATTTTATAAAGTGTATAATCAATTATAATATAGAAAAACAATGTTTCTCATACACAACTATAAAATAACATGTTTATTCCCAGAAATAAAAAATAATTTAATTAGGTTTGTTCAATAGCTTTTGTGTCTTTGTTTTCTTGGGAAAAAATTGTTAATTAAGAGTTTATAAAAGAAACCAGAAAACAAAAATATTTATACTTTTCTTTATTTTCATACTAATGCAAAGAAATGGAATACATGATATTAGGTAGAACATGAATACACTACATAGACAGTCTCTATATATGTATTTATTGTGCACTTCTAATGTTATATATTTTTTTTATCTTCATGTTACAGTTGAATTAGGTGAAATAATGTTTATTTTAATCATAATGATTTGTGTACTGTCAAATCATAATTTTATATTTTTAATTAATAATTATTTAAATAAATCATGTTTCTATACAGAATAAATCTTATATAAGAACGTTTGAAAAAATTATTTCTTTCATGATGTATTACTTATTTTTATTTTGAATATAGTTTGAAGTTGAATTTAAATTAAAGGTATTTTTGAAACAAAAAGAAAGATGACCATTTTCTTTCCAATAAACATGTCTGGATCATTTACTATGAAACTTATTCCACTACCTTCTCTCCCTTATGTTCATTTCTTTTCCAAGCTTTGAAAACTAAATTTCACTTAATGCCATGAAATTTTGGAATATTACGGTTAGAAATTGTATGAACTTGAAGTAATAGAAAATTTGAATTCATTAGTTGTCACTAATCTGATACGAATTAGAATTTAAAATTGATTAGTCAAAACTGTATTAATTATTTAGAAAGTAGGTTTTATGAATTATGCTTTGTATAATTGTAGAGCAACATTCTCACTTTATTCACTCTCTTTGATATCTACCACTTTGAAGCTGCATGCATCTTAGACAGAAAATAACCTAAACACCTTTCCCATAGAAAAGACAAAAGTTGATTTCCTAATTACATATTTCTATATCTGAACCAACGATAAACCTCAATGATTATGACATAATCGAGTTAAACGCAACTCCAAGTTAATTGTTAATGTAAATTGACAGTTCTACTGAGGTAGTGGGGGAAGAAAATTTGTATCTATATTACTCCAGATGTTATTGTACAATGGTAAATCCGCAAAAAGAAACTAAGGGGAGGGGGGTGATAAATTTTTTAGTTACACTTAAGCTATGCATTCAAAACAAATGGGAAAAAAATTTAAGGGGAAAAGGGAGCTCTATACTACCTAAATTACCTCATTAACAAAGGACCTAAGTCTCCACCACTTGCGTGGAGGATATGTGAGTCAGGTGATTGTGATGTGAACTTTGTTTTCAATAGAAGAACTGGTTTAATGAGTTCATCAAGATCATCCAAGGAGTCATTCTCACACAACTCTGCTGGATCAAATGATAGATCATCAGTGTCTGCCACTTCTTCACTCACAACATCAAGGCTGATGTAGTCAGACAGTTCCTCTTCAATTTCACTACTTTGTTTATGCCGGTTTGCAGCAACCATCATCCCAGATTCAGAAACATCAGCTGCAGGAATAGAACCAAAATAGCGTCCTCTGGTCTTGTTCTGATCTCCAGATCTCTTCCTTTTCTTTCCCTTGCTTTGTTTTTTGGGGTGATGAAGTTTGCATTTGGATCCTTCAGTACAGCTTCCTGTTGCTTCAAAAGTAGGACAGACATAGCTGTGCTTCTTCCGACACTGGAACAACATAATTTGGCAAGTATTGAGTTAGATCACAAGGTGACATGAAGTGGAAGCCAGTAGAGGAGTTACTAAACAAAGTAAAACTTCTCCAGAGAGGAAAGAATTTTTAGCTGAAATAATAGACATCGGACAACATTTGGCAGATCATCAGAATAATTAGCAACCAACAACCAGGGAAAAAGGACACGGGATGAAACTAATAACCACCACAAGTACAATGAAAATTCCTATGCTACATATTTTTCTCGAAATAAATAAATATCGTGAACATTATTCATATGCACAAAAATTGATTTAATAGTGGTACAACAGGAAAATGTTAGGCCTTCAAATTATGCAGTAGCCCAATGGAAAACTTATCTTTATTGGTTAATACCTCATTTCCATCAGCACAATATCCCCTGAGAAATCCTTCACAAATAGATGCATTGGGGTTCACATTGACATGTCTATAAGGACAATTACTGTTTGAGCATAAACCTGGCATGAGACATGTTAGAATCACATTGTCAAATTATTCAGTAGATGAAAGACAACAGCCTCTGCAACAAACCTTGCAAAAAATAAGAACAATCTGGCATTCTCTCTGGAATAACCTGCATAACAAATCAGTTAAACTCAGACTTTAGATACAGATCAGTAGATATCATATTCAATTTGTTGGACCCCAAATGTTAAAAAACCTGGTGCGTTAATTTGCAGTTGGGAGTAGAACATAAACCATTCAGGAACTTAGTACAGACAGCAATTTTTGAAGGATCATGAATATAAGGACACTTCCCTCCATCCTTTTTACATTTCCCAAATCTGGTAAAAAACTGACAATATTTCTGCTTTCGAGCCAACCGCTGTCTGGCTGTGTGCAAGCTCCATCTAACTTTTTCATTTGCCAATTTTCGAGTTCGTTTCTTTGGGTCTCTGATAAGCTGGTTACCATTTCCAATTCGTACATATCTGCAAATACTCACGGCAGTCATTTGAATAAAACAGAAAGACTTAATATTATACAAGCTTTTCCTTATTCACCAAGTCTCATCTTAAACGGCTTGCTAAACAAGACAACCAACAATGATGAAATTTATTGCACAAGATATGAAAGGCTGAAAAATAAGAATGTGCATACTCATCGTTTCCAATCACTAATCTCCTTGGAATGTAAGCACTTTTGGAAGCCAAACCTGAACTGGTAGATCCTGAGGACTGGGATTCATCGACTACAAAGATAAGAGAAACTTTGTAAAATGAACAAAGGTAATAGAAACTTTTAACTTGTAGCAAGAAAGACATAAAAATATGCCAAAAATATGTCGATAGAAGAAGAATAAGCAAACGAAAAGGACAAGACCACAATTCTGTATGCATTTCCAACATGGCAGGCAACAAAAGATTTCAGAATCTGATGCCCCACCTCCTCCTTGCCCAAACAGATAATCTACACTGTAAAGCAGCCTAACTACCGTGGAGTATCAGACACAAAATCATCCATATGCAATTGTGAAGAATCCAAGAATGATATTAATCACAATTCATACACCTAATTTATGCATACAAAAATTATATTTGGTCGTCATTTACATAATCTGTGGAAGCATATCTTTACCAAAAGCTCAATTTCTGAAGAGTAAACTGCAGTAATATTTTCAGAACTGAACCAGCAAATGAATCACTAAAACAAGTTGTTTAACTTTACAGACGTAAGAAAAAATCATTTAGACGTGACAAAAAGATAAAAACAAGGAATATAGAAAATATATTTCTACTCTCATTCAATGGATTTATCACATTAACAAGTACACTAAAAGCATTATACTGTTCAATGTTCCAAATTCCCGTCACACCACAAACTTGTCCTCCGGTGATTGGAATCCAATTCCAAAAGACAATGTTAATCATTTGAAGGCTTAACATTCATCAAGCTGATAGATGTTATCAATACATATAAAATACAATTTTTTTATCTAATCTGATTAATGCTCTAATATACACTATCCACGCTAAATGTCTTAAGTCAGAAGTACAATGTCCCAAAAGCATGTATTCATTTAAATAATTGCAACATGCTAAAAAATGTAGAAAAAGTAAGGTAATGAAAAATCCAGGTAAAATGGTTAATATAAAAATGTTACCCACCTGAAATCCTCTGGAGTGTCCTCCTGGAGGGATCCATTCTGTAACGAACTGAGCCAATACGAAATATACGCTCTCCTGCACATTCAACCACTACTTTCAAAGTCAGAGTAACTGACAAAGATAATTAATACATGAAGCATAATTTTTAAGAGCACAAAAACAGAGTTGTCGGCACTATGATATGACGAACTCTCATGGAAAGAATGCTTCCTACTCTTTGACTGAGAACTGATGCAAACCGCATTTTTCTGCTCTCTCTTCTTCCTCTCTACAGCAGCAACAGCAAGTGTGGCTTCCTATAATAATCATGAGAAATTGTATGAATCATAGCTTAGATCTATTTTGTCCTTTAATACAAATTATGGTTAAATTGAAAGGAAACTTCATTAAAAAACACAGTATAAAACACCAATCTAACCTCATTAGCTTGCTTTGAGTTCTTCTCAATGGATTTGGACCATTTCAAACTGCAACCACCAACACCTAAAACCCTGGATTTCCAAAGTGAAAACCCATGTTTTGACCTAGTGTAAACAGTATCCCTCTTTCTCAATTGAAGCAATTTTTTGCTGAAAGACAAACATTAATTGACAACTGCAATTGAATACTGTTGATGCACATGACCAAAACAAGGCAAAAAGGTAAACATACATAGCGGAAGCAATGCAAATACTCAAGTACCTGATTGCAGATACGGAACTGCTATTGAAGCTTGAAGCAAATGTTGCTCTTTTCCATCGAAACAATTGAGGCAAAACCTTTTGATTATGACGTGAATTCCTGTCATGTTCAGAAGAACTTTTGCTACAGAGTGTCCACACTAGTGAGGCTCTTGAACGTTTGCATGAACTCCTGACAGCTGCAAATGAAATCACTAATTCAATGAAACATAGCATAAAATTGGAACAGCACTGCTGGTTCTGGATCCATCTGCTAATGGAGTTAAAACACAATGACTCAGAATGATATGCAACATGAATAAAATCATATCACTACCAGGTCAAAACCCACATCCATAATCTATTATTAAAAATTAAAAAAAAAAAAGAGGAGCCATATAAGAAAAGCTCAAGTCATTTAATAGCAATTTGCTTGGAAGAACTTGCAATTTCTAAACAAGCATATAGACTAACATACACCAATTCGAGAAGGCTCCTCACAGTGTAAAGGTATGAGGAAGGGTCAACGTAAGCAAACATAGCCTTGCATATGCAAAGAGGCTGTTTCCAAATTTAAACCCATGGCCAGCTGGTCACCAAAGCACAACTTTACCGTTGTGCCAAGGCTCATGCTCAAGAAACAAGCATTTAATATTAACAAAATATAACAACATAATACGCAGCAACTACAGGATAAGTAAATATAGCAAGTAGCAACTGATAAGCAGTCAAGAACAGCAAGCAATTTACTATGATTCTTATTAGATACACTATAATATTCAACTGAAAAAATCCATTTGAATCTCGAACAAAAAGACCCTCACATCCTGTCTAAATCATAATTAAACTTAGCATAAGACTCATAAGCACGGGTGACTTAGAAAGATAGATAAATTACACAACAAAATAAGTAATTCATGCATACCCTTATGTAACCGCTTCTTACTAAACCTCGTATTGCAAAGAGCATTACTAGTTCCTTGTCCATCAGAATTTGCCATGCCATTAGGCACTACAGCAGTTTGGTTGGTGTGGCTTTCAAATGTAGTCCTGACCAATTGATTTTTTCTTCTCTTGTAGTAGCCATCAGAGAAGGCAGTTTGGCCATTGTCATCAGTGGAGACAGACACATCACACGAATTTGATGTTGCAACCAATTGATTTGTTTTGGGCTTTATATATACTATTCTCTTCGTATTCAAAGAAAGAGGATTGCCTTCGTTTACTTCAACTTGACTCTCCCCATTATCGGATGGAACAGGTTGGTTTTCTAGAATTTCACAATGCTTCAGTGCATCTTCAGAAGAGTTCTGTGCATTATTATTAATTTCTATAAATGTTTTAGGATCAGATACATTTTCACAGGAACCACCAGAAGGTTCTACCAATGAGGAAGATGTATTTTCCTCTGATTTGGTGTCAATTGGTAGTGGAGGTGTTCTCTGCCTCTGCCTCTGCTGAGAATATGTTGCTCCTGCTCTCAGGTACATTGGTTGATCTGTCACGTCCGCCCTGCTTTCAGATTTAGTGCTTTTTGATATTTCACCAAAGCCCGAAGAAGATGACTTATTAACAGGGGAGATTTGAGGTAGAGCAGGAACTGGAGTAGGTTTCCTTACAAGACTGTTTCCTTTACGAACATACGAGGTATTTTGAAAGTTCCCTTTCCTTTCCAGAATTGGCCTTTTGGGAGGAACTGTTCTTACTGAATTGATTCTAGGTACAGAAATAGGGGGATTATTACCTGTCCGATGCCAAGTTCGAGGCTTTGACACATGAGTTGAAGAGGCAGATGTCTTGGTCTCCGACTTCAAAAAGGTAAAAGAATGACCTGGAAAAGTTTTGGGAATGACACTACCTGACTGATTTTTGGTCCCACTCAACCCAAAACGATATGAATTTAGAGCCTGAGTTGTAACTTTGGAAGAAACTTGGGATGGTTCTGAAATTGTTTTCTTTGTTATCATATTACTGTGTCCAAATGCACTATCTGACCTACTATTCTGTATCGTCTGATGTACCGACGAAGTATTTTCTTCAACCCCACAAATATTTTCATCATTGATAGCTGTGAATTCTAAAGACCTTCTATCCGGTACTTCAGATGCCATCCCTTGAGAAAAGATATCTGATAATGCGCCAGGTGCATCCACAATGAATTCGTCATTCGAATTACTTGTAGTGACTTCATCACCACTAGTTGGACAGGACATAAGGTTCTGCTGAGCAAGCAAATCATTCTTAACATTGAGATCATTAGGTTCCATGTCAGGTCTTGGTGACCTTTGCACAAAGTCTCTATATTGATAATTTTCCTTAACGGCCTGTAAATCAGTCTTTTCTCCCAATGTATTTCCAACACCTAAAACACCAATTTGAGTATTACTCACAAGCACAACCGGAGTAATGTTTTCTTTGCACTCACCTTCCAATGGTGAGAAGTGATCGTTTTGAAATGCCAAGTCCTCACATGGTGAAAAAGAGACTATATCTGAGTGTTGTAATTCCGAATACTCGGAACTCATGGTTTCCCTATTTGCATCAGTAGAGTCAAAAGATCCTCCACTAAAAATATTGTCAGACATTTTGGTAATACTCTCTGAATAAGGCATTGACTGAACAGAAGGCATTGACTGAACAGAAGACGGTATGCACATACCCATGCTTGACAAAGCAAATTCTTTCTGATGTTCTTGGTTATCATTGAGATTGACTGGAGTTTCAACATCAGATGTGGTGGTAACCACAATAACAGCACTGATTTCTGATTGACATTGAGTGAAATTTGGGTTAGCTGTGACTTTTTTCCTTTTAGAAGATGGTGAAACCTCATTTGCATCATCATTGTTGTTATTTGCAGCATAAAACTGAGTCTCTAAAAACTCCCCTTCCTCATGTAAAGCAGTAACCCCATCCAAACCAGTTATTGAGTCAACATCGTTTTGAACAGACTGATCTAAAACTATAGAAGCAGATGGATCTTTCGACATTAGACCCGTGCCTCCATCCACATTATTAGCAAGGCTAACAGGATTTACATGATCTGGGGATAAGGACTCCATCTCTGAACTCAAAATATTTAATTGTGTTCTAGCTTTTCTCTTTTTTATCTTCTTTGTGTTCCCTTCACCAGATCCAGCTAAAATATTAGAATTTGGGAATGTTTTTTCTGTCTCACAATTCTCAGGGTGCATGGTGACATCACCATGGGCCAATTGGTTTCCAGCATCATGCATGATACCAGAGCCGTGAACAATACAATCTTCTAAATTAGATGATCCATTATCAGAGCCTTGCTTCAGTGCACTGGAATGTTGTAGGCAATCTAGACCATCTTGAATCCTAATTTTTCTTGAACTCGAAAAAGTATCGCTGGTTTTTAATATTTCATCCCCTGCATCTACAAGATTGTTATTCAGTGGGGATTGTACACTTGAATAATTCCCAACTGATAGAGACCCTTCATTCTGACTTAATTGCTTATTACCATAATCCATGTGATTGACTTCAGAAATAGTACTCCCACTTAAGAATTCAGTAACCGTGTCAGTACCTGGAACAGAATTATTTGCACCTAAACAATCGGAAGTATTTGCATTATCATGCATAAAAATAATATTTCCATTATCAAAGACATCATTATTAACATCTAAACAACCTGAATCACTCTTCTTATCTTCACTACTAGAAGCACGAGATGGAAATTTTGAAATGTTTCCATCTCTTTCAATTTCAAACCTGGATACTTCCCTATTATCAGAATCTTTGTCACTCTCACAATCTTGCGATGTGGAATTTGGCCCCAAACTCAGCTGCGGTAAACCTCCCTCTTTATCTTCTTTCAATACATCACCTTCCTTTAGCAAAGAATGTAAACAGTCTGGCACTTCCTCAACGATGTTGCTTTTCTCATCTGAATTAGCTTCAATTTTCTCAGGATTAGAGGCAGTTGACGAAACCAGTGCAGCACTCTCGACTTCCACGGTTCCAGGAAGCCTTTCTGCCGGCAGTGAATTCGGCACAGATGTCGTAAAGTTTAAACAAGCTTTCCTCTTCACCATTCTCTTAACAATTCTCTTCTTCTTGACAACCGTTATGGTCGATTTACCAGAACAGACATTGCCAGCTTTAACTGAATTTGGCACCGCATTTTTCCCACGAGAATCATCAGCCTCCCTGGTGCGAGACCGAGAAGAACTATTCTTAACACTCTTCCGCACATTAACCTCCTTCCTCAAACCAGACCTATCATTCCCTTTGCAAGGCGACCTATTTAAATCCACAACCACAACGGAAGACATTCTATACGGCTGCTGCAAACCAGAGTAATAGCCATCAGAGCCCGAAACCCTTTTATTCTTCTCCCCAGAACCCAAATCCGAATCTAAAACCGGCGTCACATTCAAATCAGGAACAGACACTGAACTCGAAGGCGGCGCAACAATAGCCTTGGCCACCAGAGAATTGGACTCAAACGAGATATCAATCTCAACAGGGCTCCCTTCTCTCTCTTCCCCCTTCACCCCATGAGCCAAATATTGCTCCTTTCCCCTGAAAAAGCCATTGCTACCTTCAGGTCCATAACCGGGGTACCGTAACTGCTCAACCTCACGGTTCCTATGATTAGGTTTAACAGTCTGAATCCTAAGAAGCGCGCTCTTCTTCTGCACCTGTTTCTTAGGAGGAGTACGTGCGAATTCATGACCACGCTCTCTACTATTCCCTCTACTATACCTATCCACATTATCAGAACCATGATAATATTTGTCACTGTTACTACCCTTGCTAACTAAATTAGAAGAAGACTCGTGCAACTCTCTTCCCCTCTCCCTCTCCCTCTCTCTATCACTCATCACCCACCTCTTGCTCTCCACCCGGGACCCTCTACCGGCCACGTCAGTGTCACATTCCACGCTGTACACGCGCACGTAGGGTGCTGGCTCTACGTCGCCCTGGCTAGGCGCGTGGTAGTCACCGCCGCCCCACGCGAGCGCCTCCCTGGGGTTTTGCTCGTAGGCATCCACCACGAGGCGGTCACGGCGCCCAGGGTCATAGCGGAGGGTTTCGATCGGGGGAGGCGGCGGCGGGGGAGGGCGGTGGTGGTGGTGGTGGAATTCGCGATCGAAATCATCAGTTCTAGGGTTAGGGTTCCAGGGGATGGCGGTGGTGCGGCGAGGAAGGAGGTCGTAGGTGAGAGAACGTGAATCGTCTTCGAGGGTGCGGTGGGGGAGAGATGTGTGGTGGTTGAAAGAGAATTGCTGCTGCTGCTGCTGTTGGGGTTGGGGAGTGGAAGGGGTGTAGGGTTGCGGCAGGGGAGCCGCGTGGAGGGTGCGGTGGTAGGAGAGAGGCGGCGGCGGCGCTGGCGGCGGCGGTGGGAGGTTGCTATGGTGGTGGTGGTGGTGATGCGATTGAGGGTTAAGGGAAGTGTAGCGGGTGGTGCGGTGGTCCTGAGGGTGGTGGTAGTGGTGGTGGAGGAAGTGGTGTTGATCCATTCGATCGGAGCGTGGATTCGAACGAATCGGAGATTTGATTGATTGATTGAATGGATGTGAATCGAGAATTTGAGATATGAGATGAAAGGTTGTGTGTGAAAGGAGACGTATTCAGAATTTATGCGGTTTCTTTATTATTCAATTGGATTCAATTATTGGTTATGCCTCGTAGGACTGGGTTACGTAAAACTTCTGTCTTTCTGTTTCGGATCATCGTTACCAGCTCTTGTTTTTCTTTTCTTTTTTGTTTTTTTTCTTTAAATTTATCATTTTGATAGATTTTCCTGTGTGATTGTGTTTTTGGTGAAGATTTGGTTTTTAGGATTTAGGTCAGAACTGATACGAAGAGTTGATTTTTTTCAAGGTAGACTAAAATCTTAAAGACTTTTCATTTAAGTGAAATAAAAACGGTAAAAACCGGTCAATCTCAATGAAATAATGATATTCTAAGAAAAAGAAAATTTACGGCTATATTTAAATTAGTTTTATTTTTTAATAAATATATATAAAATAAAAAATTAATAGATATTTTAGGATTTTTTTTTATATTAGATATATTAGGAATATCTTGAATATATTCAAATGTGATATATTAGGATATAATAATTGATTATTTTAAAAAAATAGAATATATTTAACCTAATCAGTAAATTTCAATGAAATAGTGATATTACAAGAAGAAAAAAATATGTCGAGTTGTGTTTAAATATCTCGACTATCCGGATACGTAACTAAGGCACCACCACATGGCAGTAGAATTATGTCCTAGCGATGAGACGTCACCGCGAGGCCTTCGCGAAATTATACCCATACTGGAGGCACCACCACGTGGCCTCCGTGGAATTACGCCCTGGCCCTAAGGCACCACCACGACCCCCCGTGGAATTACGTCCTTTTTGTCAAGGCACCACCAGGAACTCCCCTTAAGAGGGCCCATGGAATTACGTCCAACAGATGAGGCGCCACCAAGATCTCTTACTACAAGAGTCATGGAATTATGTCCTACCTGTACCTTATACACGTTCCACCCACCAATCAAGAATTTCCCATAATATTAACATCATGCATAACAATCCCATCATGCAACTCATACTTTCCAACTCATACACAATAAAGCAATATATCATTTCCCTTCAACCTCATAAAATAAATAAGACATCATCCCTCATACCATTCAATTAACGTATTCAAGCCAGGAAAACAAGCAACCACATCATTTACCATTCACATTATAGCACACAACTCGCCCCTGTCTCGCTTAGGCTAGAAGACCTCGCTCAGGCGAGGGAGATCCCCTCGCTCAGGCGACTCCCTTCTCGCTTAGGCGAGAGCTCGGGTAGAAGAACAGTGGCTCCTGCGAATCCTCGCTCAGGCGAGTCCCTTCTCGCCTAAGCGAGATACACCTCGCTCAAAAATGGAGGTGAGCCGCCTAGGCGACAACTCGCACAGGAAGTCTTGGGCGAGTCTCTATTAGTCTCGCCTAGGCGAGACAAGCTCGCTTGGGCGAGAAAACTAGAGTTCGCCGCTGTTCATACGTGCAAAACACATAAACAACACCCAAAGACGCATTTTGTCCAAAAGAATCAAATCATGAACCCACTTCAAGAATACGACTTAAGCTAAAAAAAACATGCAGAGACCACAAACACCCGAAATCACTAGCTTCCCTTACCTAGAAAGGGCTTATATGGGATCTCGACACCAACTGCGGAGCGCAACAGTTCGAGGAGCAGTCTCAGAAACTGGAAGAACAGCGGGACAACGAAAGAACAAGGTTACTATGGAACCCTAAAAGGAAGTACACGAAAAAGAGCTTCAGGGAGTACAGATACAAGCTTAAGAACACTTACATGGAGCGAAATACAAACTGAGCTCGCGAAATCTTTGGCCAAGATCGGAGTCAAGCCCTTGCAGAGCGTTCTAGAAGGAAGGGGCAGCGTTTAGGGTTCTGTTTTTGCAAGAATGAGTCAGAAATGGGAACCCTAGTAGCTTTAGGGCCTTAGCACCCTATGGGCCAGCCTTTAGGCCCAACAGATTAAGGCCAGCCCTTAAACATTAGGGCAGAAATTAAAACTAGGCCTTACAGTGTGGATTTAGTCATTTTTAGTAAAATTTGTTGAGTTTATTTGACGTTTCAAACGCGTTTCATGATAACATTTGTATTGTTTACATGGTTCAATTTTTTTTTTTTGCTTCAATGTTAGTTAAAAAACTTTCATAAAACATGTTTCAAATGTCAAATAAATTTAACTAAATTTGGTTAAAAAGTTTAAATTCATGCATTTATAGAGTTGAGGGACTAAATTGGGTCAAAGTTTCGAAAAAAGACTAATTCCATTTTTTGTTGAAAGTTAAACCAAAAACATATTTAACCCTTGATTATTTTCAAAAAGATTTCAATCAAATATGTTTAACATACATATGTATGTTTATCCATGGTTTTAAGAAACTATAAATAGAACATACAATTATAGGGAGTACTCATTGAATTCTCTCATTCACTATTATACTCATATATTCTACAATTCCTTAAAACTCTTATTGACTTGAGCGTTGGAGAGTCTTTTACAAGTATATTAGCAAATATGTTGGCTCTAATCCCATGGTGGATACTAGATGTTCTTACTGAATTTGGACAAAATGTTTGTAAGGTGAAAGGAGTGAGATTCTCAAGAGTCGAGTTGATAGCTCAAGAGTGAGCAATTGATCAGTGTTGTTCGAAGATTAAAATACATGATGTGTAGTATTGCTTGTATGTGCTAAATTGCTTTGTATTCATACATTATGTGTGTCAACGAAAGCAATAAGTCTGGTAAATACAAAGGCTAAATCTTAGCATCAAACAAGTTTAAGGATTAGACGAGTCAAAGTGTTAGACGAGTTTAACAATAGAAATCATCAGGTGAATGCATTAGATGACCTAAGTATCTATGTTAGACAAATAAAGTGTTAAATGACTAAGGCATTAGACAACAAATGGTTAGACAACCTAAGACAACTTAACTCACTAGACGACCTAAGTGTCAGACGACCAATGTCTTAGATAAGCCAAAGCAGCTTAAGTCATTAGACGACCTAAGTGTCAAACGACCTTTGATGTTGAAATATTTATGACGTGCTTTGAAACAAGTTTTTGATCTCTAATTAATCATGCAAATTAATATATTGATACATTTGTTTAAAATAGAGATTTAATGAAATGAATTACAATGAATAGTATCCTTCTAAAAGAAGTAAGTTTTTAAATCAAATGTTCGAATGAAATTAATATTGAAAAATATCCGATGAATGGACTGTTTGATTGAATGGAAGATATATAACGATCAAATGCATAATTAAGTTGTACAAATTTTCCTTAACATGACAATTTGTGAATGTTGAAGAAAGCAGAATTCAAAATCAGGTATGAGCTCAATCACAAAAGCAAAGAAGATATCTTGAAGAGCATAAACTAATTCATAATTAAAGTCTTTAAAGATGACATTGAATATTCAAATTGAAGAATCAAATTAAAAGAATTGATCAAGTTATTTCATATCAAGAAGGTTGCACTGGAAAACTACAATTCAAAGTCTCAACGACATTGAAAAGTACAAGAAAAGGAGAAAAGAGAAAGAACAAAGTTTTGTGAAATTGTCATATCAATTGTATCTTAGACAAATTGCATTGAGAGCTTGAATGTTGTAATATCATTCAACGAATGAAGTTGTAACTTGTGAGCTTGGTTCTCCTTTGAGAGAATGTCATTTGCTTATTGTTGTAATTAAGAGTTCTTGATCTCAAGGGGAGATTGAGAAGGATACCTAGAGAGGTTGATACGCGGTGTAACTTGGAGAGGTTTGTACTCGTGTACCTAGAGAGATTGAAACTCGTGTAACCTAGAGAGGGTGATACTCGTTCAAGATTAAAGTTATTGATTAGTAGAACTTTTTAAGAAGGTTGCTTAAGGGACTAAACGCCTCCTTAAGTAGATGTGAACCAGTATAATTTGTTGTGTGCATTCTCTTTATCCTTACACCTCTATTTTCAAGTAGTAAATTCGTTTGTAATATATACATATGCGCATGTTTTGAATTTGTTTTTCAGGCTTTATTCATCCCCTTTCTAGAGCCACATTACACCAACATCTACATATGCATGTTCCCAATACAATTAAGCTTGGATGTCTCGACATCCATAAGCTACCAATACAATTAAGCTCGAATGCAATTGACATCTGCACGCTACTAATATAATTAAGCTTAGATGCAATCAACAACTACAAGCTACCTAATTAAGCTTGAATGCATCAATATCTGCAAACTACTAATACAATTAAGCTTGTATTCCAGATATCTACAAGTTACTCGTTAAAGCTTGGATCTCGGATATCCACAAGCTACTCATTAAAGCTTAGATTTCCAAACATCCAAGAGCTACTCATTAAAGCTCAGATTCCGTATATCTACAAGCTACTCGTTGAAGCTCAGATCCTTAGATATCTACCAGCTACATACAAAATAAAATCAATTAAAGCTTGGATCCAAGTCATCTTATGTCTACTTAAAACACGTTAAATTAAAGTCATTTAATGTATTCCATTAATCATATCAACGTAATCCAAATTGAATATGTGGAAGTCATTTTGAAATAAATGATCACATAATTGGGTGAAAGTAATAATCCAAAACCATTTTGAAAATACAATTAATTATCCATGCTGATATTCAATTAATGGTAAAACATGTTCATCCATTATTGGATCTATTACATCTTGTCAACACCCAATTTCATTTAGGAAAATAAGTTTGTTCTTAAAAAATAAAAATAAAATGTTTTTAATTAATGATAGAAAAAACAAAAAAAGGGAAAAAAGTGTAATAATTTTTCTTTAGACTTTCTAGCATTAAAAGAAAAAAAAGAAGGGAGAACCCAATTTGTTTTTAATTGTCACACCCTTTACATGAGCCCAAATGTTTTATACATATCTTCACCCCCACTATTTGTTGTTTACACTCCTCACATGGCATGTTAGAGAAGGATATTTTAAAATTTATGTTTTTTAAAGAAGGGTACGATTTTAATAATTAGAAGCAAATATTCTCGATAATAACGTTTTTCATAGAAATATTCCTGGTAATTATTAGAATCAATTATATGAATATTATGTTATGATTTGAGTTACGTAATATGTTGCATCAGGATCTTCATGTACCGAAAAATATATGATTCTAATAATTACAAGCAATATTTCTTAATAATTTATAATCAATACCTTAGATATTATGCGATGATTTAATTTCCATAATATGTTTCACCGGGACCAATTCCTTCCTCATATATTTCATTATAATTAAAGACTAGGATTATAGTGGTTTTCCAAGGTGTCTATATAAGCACAAAATCTCTCCAATGCAAGACACACAAAAAAATTCCACACTTCTCTTCCTTTTTTCATTACTAGAGCACACACAAAAATGGGATCACCTCTATATCCTCTCAGTTGGATTTGCTTTATTTGTCGCCTTGAAAGGTAAGTTCTTTTCTGCTTCTAATGTTATTCATGTATTTGTGAGAATAATAAAATTAATGGGTTGTGAATCCTGACATCATTACTCTGTTACAATATCAAGTGTATGATTATTGACTCAATATACTACTGAACGTGTTTGGGGTTTGATGTTATGTAATTCTAGGAATGAATTCATGATTGATATGTATCGTATGACAACATTATAAACTCCTTTGTAAGCTTTTAATTCTCCTCTTTTTAAAAAATAAAAACAAAAATTATAAATTGTACTCTTTTTATATATAATTTTTGGATATCATGTCAAGTCTTGGATTTGTTTGATAATTTAAATTTTTTTTATCTTGTTGAATCTCAGATTCTCTTTATAATAAAAAAAAATTAAAATTAAAATTAAAAATATCAACCAACAAATATTCTTTTACAAAGAACTCCGTTATCCCTGATTTTCTAGATGGAAATACGTAGGAGCGAGGTAAAATCCTTGTCGGGCCTAAAAAAATAAAAAAATAATTTTGTTTTTTTCTTTATTATTTTGCATATGTATTTATTTTGTTTGATTTTTGGGGAACAACAAATATTTTAAAAATCTACTTTTATATTGCATACTTAATTAAAGGGAATTGTCTTAGGACAGACGTTATGAGGTCCTAATTCCTTCCCCACACATAACTGACTCCCAAACCCAAATTTGGTTTCGAAGACTATTCTTTTTTTTTAATTTTTTTCTATAGTTTTTCATAATAAACTATGGTGGCGACTCCTCTGTACCTTTTAAATTATTTTCATCGTCCCGCCGCGATTTCAGTTGCGACACATCTCATTTACATTTAGCTTGGAAGGCTTGTTTACTACCCTAAAAAATATTAGGAAAATATTTGTGAGATACTTAATATTGTTGGTGTTAGGGATGACAATGGGGCGGGGACGAGTTTCGCAATCTCATACCCATCCCCATAAAAAAAATCATTCTCATCCCCATACCCAAACCCAACGGATATTAAACTTTTGTCTCATCCCCACCCCCACCGGGTAACGGGATATACTTGTACACATACCTATATCCACTTTCTTACTGTTTCAATATCAATTAATTAATTTTCATAAAATAATATAAAATTACGGTAAAGGAAATATAAAATTATCAAATATTTAGTATTAAGTATAGGTTTGTTTCTTCGATATCAAATATTTAGAAAGAAATTATAATTGTATACATTTCAAATTAGAATACCAATAAATTTCATGAAAACCAAAACATTTATTAAATTTGCAGTGGAATACCAACTAAAATTTCATGAGAACCAAAGCATTTATTAAATTTGCAAACATTAATGAAACCGAGTTGATAAAATTTAAAAGTATTTTGAAAAAAATATAAAAGGAAAAGAAATATTCAAATTAAAATATGTTTTAAATGTCTATTTACATTAATTTTTTAAACTCTAATGAATATCTTTTTTGTACACTAATAAAAGTTATAATACATCACTTAATCAAAATCATGTAAAGAATAAAGATTGAAGTAATAATAATAAATTTTCAGCATAGGTCTTGTATCTTTTGAACTTCAATATATGTTGGATGGTGATAAAAAAAAGATTCATAGCAATTATATTAAATCTTTATATTATAGTAAATAAAATTTATTTATACAATTATTGTAACATCCCATTTAATAGTTTTCACGCTACTAAATAAAATATTAAATCTTGATCAAACAAAGCAGATAGTATGAATAAATTGTTATAGAACGTTGATACAATCATCCAAAATAACCATATAAATCCCTGATGGCAAGTATAGTTATACAAGAAAAGGTTAATCTATACATCTCAAAACTCCATAGCATCTAACCCAAAAACTACCACGGGACTTCCAAGCAAAGGATCAACTTCTGTCCAGGAGAGAGGTGTCATCATCTGGATTCTTCTCTGCTCACACCAAAAGGAGGCAATTATTGTAAAGGAAAGACACACAAGGGAAATAACATATACAAGAAAGGGTAAGCTAATTGAAATAAGAGAAAATCATGCAGTTCACAATATAAATGTCATTCATAAAACATAGCTCAATTATATAATTCTAGACTCGATATCCGGATTGTGTAAGACAGTTAGCTTCCCTTACCTTTGCAATTACTACTAGTAGGGACTCTTTCAACAAGGGCACCTCAATTACACAACCTAAGGAACTAAAATACATAAACTTAGAGTGAGGATAGGACCCTAATTCGATTTGGTAAGAATGGAGCTCCAGAAATTCTGAAATTTGAAGAAAATTGAGGAAACCGAATTGACTTACTTGGAAGAGAAGAAGACTCAGCTAGGGGAGAGATTTCTATTCTGGTTCTAGGTTCAATTGTTGTAACATAAATGAAGGATGGGTCAGAATGGAAGTTCAAGCTTTCTATTTTAGAGAGAAGGCAGTGAAAACAAAGAGGGAAAATTGTAGAGTGAGGTTGGAGTGTGTTGTTTTGTGGTGGCAGAGAGAAGGAGAGTATAGGGGAAGGGATAATGGGGTTCTCACAATCTCCCTAACAACAAAAATTTTCGACCCGAAAATTGAGACTTACCTAATAATAGGTGTGGATATGACTTCCTCACATCCTCTTCCAATTCTCACGTGGAATCACCCGTCCTCTTGTCCCAGATGACCTGGACTAGACTGATGGACTTCCCTCTGAGCTGCTTTGTCTGGCTATCACCAAGACCATCAGGCTGAACCTCCACTAAAAAATCTCCTCTAATATGCAATTCTTCCACCTCAAGCACATGAGAGGGGTCAAGCACATACTTTCTGAGCTGGGAGACATGAAACACTGAGTGAAGGTTGGCCAACTAAGGAGGTAGAGGTGCAAACTCCAAAGGTTTTCTCCTCTGATCAGCATAGGATTTCTGCCTGCTCTGAGATGCCTTCATCCTTTCTTGTATTAGCTTGACCTTTTCAGTAGTCTACCTCAACAACTCTGGTCCCACTACCATCGATTCTCCATCTTGGTACCAGCACAAGGGAGTTCTGCACCTCATGCCATAGAGAGCCTCATATGGCGCCATGCCAATGCTTGTATGGAAGCTGTTATTATAGGTAAACTCGATCAAAGGCAGGACCTCGTCCCATGCACCCAGATGATCAAACACACATGTCCGCAAAAGATCCTCGAGAGACTGGATTGTCCTCTCGGACTGGCCATCCGTTTGGGGGTGATAAGCTGAGCTCATAGTCAACTTGGTGCCTAAGGCACTCTGCAACGTCTACTAGAATCGGGATGTGAATCGTGGATCCCTATCAGAGACTATACTCGACGACACTCCATGCAACCTCACGATCTCACTAATATACAACTGTGCCAGTTTTGCCATGGACATCCTCAGATTCACTACTAGGAAGTGAATATTCTTGGTTAGGCGATCCACTACAACCCAGATGGCATCATGGCTCCTCACCGTCCATGGCAAATGGGTAACAAAATCCATAGCAATGCTATCCCATTTCCACTCTGGTATCTCCAACTGCGGTAGCATCCCTCCAGGTCTCTAATGCTTTGCCTTGGCCTTCTGGCAGGTCAACCAAGATGACACATACCGAGCAACTCCACTAGACACTATTAGATGGTTGCATCTAATGACATCCTCTCCTAAAACTACCTGCAACCGCATGTCTCTAAACTGCTCCACCAAATCCAACTCCCTGACCATCATATAAGATGCATGGACTGTTTTTCGGCTTAGGGCATCAACCACCACATTTGCTTTCCTTGGGTGGTACAATAACTCGAAGTCAAAGTCCTTTAAGAACTCCATCCATCGTCTATGTCTCATGTTCAACTCTTTTTGGTCAAACTGGTACTTCAGGCTCTTGTGGTCACTGAAAACCTAGAACTGTGCGCCATACAGATAATGCCTCCAGATCTTTAGAGCAAACACCATAGTTGCTAGCTCTAAGTCATGTGTGGGATAGTTCTTCTCATGTGGAGATGCAAAAGAATTTCATAAAAAACAAACAATTAGAAGAATTAAACAATAAAAGGTGTGTAGTAATATATACATACATACATATATATATATATATATATATATATATATATATATATATAATATTAATAAATTGACTATGAAAATTTTTTATAATTTAAACGGGGACGTGGATATGGTGGAAATAGGTATTATGGTGGGTATGGGGACGAGGACGGGGCAAATATGTACATCCAATGGCAGATCTTCATCAAAAAATTTGAAGGGACCCAAATAACATATTTAAAATTTATATATTTAATTATTGTTATTAATTTAACAAAAATGTATATAATTGAGTATTGAATTTCTATTTAGAAAAATTACAGTTTTTAAGTTGTATTTGATATATAATCCATTTTAAATAAATTTTTTTAATTTCATCTATTTCACTTTTTTATTTATTGGATACTCTCATATTTGAGAATGTCTCCTCGTTAAGTTTCAAAGAATTAATATGAAACTCTAACCTATAATTCTTCGAATATTAAGAAATGATTCATCTAATTCGATCATTAGATCTTATTATCATGTTTGAAAATATGTAAAGAAGTAAATCTATCTTGTTTCCATTTTCACAGATATCTTCCCTTTACTCACTTGAAAAAAAAATGAACATATTATTTTATTTTTCATCAATATACTTATTTAAAAAAATATATTTAAGACTAAACATAATTTATCAAAATTTAATCTAAAATTGAGACACGTAACTACTAAAAAAATTGTATGATAATCAAGCAAAAGCTAAAAAATGGTTATGAAAAAACATATATTATATAACTTTTCCTTCTATATTCATAAAAATATAAATATACAAAAAATTTATGAGATTAAAAAAATATTGACTTTTAAACTAATATTTCAGTATCAAGAGATAAGAGAGAATTACATTTCTATCTTAAAACGGGGATGGGTACGAGGCGAATATATACATCCTCACACCCAATTGAAAAAGTTGGGAATTCCCATACCCATACCCAGTCAGTGCGGAAATTCCTCGTCAAAATAGGACGAGTTCGAGTAATACTCATGGGGACGAGTTTATTTGCCATCTCTAGTTGGTGCAAGATGACTCTAGAACGAGGTTGAATAGAGTCTATAAACATTTTAAACATTATGTGCATATATAAAGGGATTAAGACAAAATATAAGAAATAGACTGTACACACAAAATTTATACTAGTTCAGTCTTAACACAAGGGATACATTCAATCTTTCAAGCACCTAGCTTAAGAAATTCCACTAATGAAATATCCTAATTTGATTACACTGAATATTAATCTCTCCAAGTATCATGAGTATTAACCTTTCTAGGTATTGCAATTATCAACCTCTTCAGCTATCATGAGTACATATACCTCTTTAAGTGAGTACAATCTCTCCATATAACAAGTATAAACCTTTTTTGGTATAACCTTCTTAATCTTCTTGGTATAAATACACATTTGGTACCCAAATTTTTTCGGAAAGTTCAATGTGGTACCCGAACTTTAGGAATGTTCAATTTGGTACCCCAATTTTCTAAAGAGATTCAATTTGGTCCTCTCCGTTAAGTTGGAGTTAACACCGTGTCCGTACAGGACACGTGTCAAGCCATGAATTTTTTATTTTTTTTTAATTTTTTTTTCAAAAATTTTAAAAACTGCCACGTGTCAGCTTATCATCGTGCCACGTGGCAGCTTACAAGCATGACACGTGGCAGTGTAATAGTTGTTTTCAATTTAGTACCCCAATTTAAATTTTTGGTTCAATTTAGTACCCCAATTTTTTAAAATCATCCAATTTGCTCTTTTTTCTCTTGATTTCTTTGTATATTCACTTCGTGCTTTTTATTTTTGTGCATGTAGATATCTTTCTTTTCATCTTTGTATTGTTCCTTAATTTATAAGTATTATGTTGGTTTAATCGTTGAGGCTGAATCTTGTACAATATATCTCCATATCAATTTCTTCTTGATCTTGATGTAATCATTGAAATTTGATCTTCAATATTTGTTTGTCCATTCTTCTTCTTTCCTTTCTGGTATATCAAGTATTTGAAAAATTTCCTTTGGTCTTCTATATTTGACAATTCTTGAACGAGATATATTTCTTGATCATATTCAGATTATGATCGTTGATGAAAAAGATCTCCTTTGAGTTTTTCTCTTGAATGCAACATTCTCAAATTTCAATTTAGTTCATGAGTTTTCTTAATCTTGTAAAGCTTCATGTATCTTGATATTCGTTCTTTGCATATCTTTAATATTTCTTGACTATTATTGTTTGAGTTTATACATCCAAAAGATGCTCGATGTGAAAAGCATAAATATAATCTTTCTTCCAACGTTCATATTTGCCAAACAAAGAAAATACATATTGTAGGATATGAGTGGGGCTATTACATAATGTAATGGATGATGACCATTATGCAAGCTAGTTTTGAAAGGGGTTGAGATCAGATAATACGCTATAACACACTATTACACATATAAACTAATTGATTACTTACACTCAGACTAATTTGAACGTAAATTCACTTTTACAAATTCTTTTATGACATATAACCTTTGGAATCAAATGTTTAATAATTTAGATTAACTGATGTTGAATTAAAATGTTTAAGGCTAAGAAGAAGGGGTTGAATTGGACGTAATAAACTTGTTTATTGAAAAACTTTCACAAACTTTCAATAAATCTAATTAACTAATGGAATTTCAATTTTAGATTTTTAACTAAATTTTTGCACCTAAACGATTAATTTAATTAGGAATTGTGATAATTACACCTATAGAGCCTATGCGATAAAAATAATTTTAAAAGTGATTTTTGGTTGCATAAATGTTTTTAAATATTCTCATGTTTTGTTGATGAAACTAAAGTTAAGTTTAAGCTCACTCAAGCTGTGAAAATAAATTATTCAAAGTTACAAAATACTTAAAAAATAAAGTCAAAATCAACAAATTTTGGAAGAAATATGTTTTGCACCCATAAAATCACTTACACAGGCCCACATTTTAAGCAATGGTCCACTAAAAAGTAGCTCCAACTAGCACATGCCACATGGCACTATCCTAACACACATCTGAACTAATGAAACATTGCCAAATGTCCATGATCCTAACATTAACATTCTCCCCAATTAAAAAGAGCCACGCGGTAGCATCTTAACTCACAAAATCAAACCAATAAGATGTTGCCACGCCATCATCTTCAACCTCCAACCTCTCCCATCTGAACCAGATTCCTCCAATGCACAACCATCAAAGCAGAAGCGAGCAATAACATATCACCACATCACACTGCGCAAGCTGCCAACAACCCTCACGGTAACCACCGCACCCAAATCTAAAATGATGCAACCACTATAGACCAATACCACACAAAGATGAGAACACATTGTCGTTTCTCCTTGCACCTTGCTAGAGATAACATGTCAAAGCTCCACCACTCACCATAAAGAAAAACGTCATTTGAGAGAAAGAGAGAGCTACCATGTGGTAGTCTCTCATTGGACAATCAATAGGTCAAACAATTAATGTCTGGTTAAATATTCAAAGTTTGTCAAAGTCTGGTCAAACAAAAGGGGTTAAAATGCAAATATTAATATCTTTGGATTTCTTTGCAAATTAGGACTGCATGATTACAAGGACTAAATTGGAAATTTGGGCAAAAATTTAGTTGTTGGTTGTTTTTCAAATATTTTAAATAATTAATTTAATTATATAACAAAATATCAACAAAGAATATTTGTCAAATATTTTCAAGATTGATTAAACCTTTTAGATTATTTGGTAGATAATACATTACCTGACAAAAGATTTCAACAACAAAAAAACCCATTCCAAGTTCTATATATAAAGAGACCTAGGGGAAACAAAAAAGAGGAGCTTAGGAACCCTTTGGGGACCTAATTCCATCATCTCTACCATTCTTTTCTATTTTTATGTTATTTATATATTCCATGTTAAGCCTCTAGGTTGGTTCTGCAGTAATTTCTTAATTGGATTTTGATGTTAGATTGAAATAATTTCTTTGTTCTCTTTATTATTGTTGTGATTTTCGTTTATCTGTCTTTTGTTTTTGAATCAAGTAAAAAATAATGATTTTTACATTGTAGCTAATTAACAAGGTGTTTTAATTTGTATGCATATTGATCATATGCGTTTAAGGATTTTTAAATTTAATTGAAATTGTACTTTGATTTAATTTAGAACCTTTCATGTGATTATATGAGTTTTTATCAATAATTGAGACTTTACTTTGATTAAGATAATCACTTTAAATAAAATTAATCAGAAATTGTACTTTGGTTAATTAGTTTTTTACTTGATAAAAAGCGAAAAGAATATACATAGTAAAATTTAATTGAGATTATAATTAACTATGAATAATCTAAAAAGTTCTCAGTTTTAGTTGAGATTGTACTTTGATTAATAGTGAGGATGCCAACAAAATTAAGACTTTACATTGATTAATTTGAAAATCTAAGACAATAATTAGTTAAACAATAATCTTTAGATAACCACTGAATTCTAATTTGAAAAAGCAATATAATTAACCTATTTTCTTTCTTATTATTTTTATCTTTTTTCATCTTTTTCTAATTTTATTTCTTTTTTTCATTCACTATTTTGTTAATTAATCTTTTATTTATTTTGTTTATCTTTATCTTCTTGCATGATTTTTATTGTATTTGACTATCTCTTTTGGTGTATAGAGTTTATAAGAGCTAATTTTTTAGGAATCAATTTTTGTGTTCATTAGGAGACGATTTAGGGTTGACTTATCCTTTCTATTTTGTTGGCTACTATCTTAGCGATATTGATGTTGTTGTAGTTTAGTAGTATTAATTTGATCACGTCATTGAAAAATGTATCAATCTTTAAATGTTGTAAAATGAAAATATTGATTCAAATCAAAAATACAAGAATGAACAAAAAAAGATATCAAGACACATGAATTTTATACTGGTTCACTCTTGCAAGCTACATCTAGTTGGTTGTGTAACATCCTTGCCGAATATTACTTATTTATATTAAAATAAGAAAAAAATAATACGAAATCACATTTATTAAATATACTTTCCCAAAAAGCACGAAAAATTTTAAACTTTATAATAAATATAAAAATTCCAACACTTCATAAGTCATTATAATGTTTACAAAATTCCACAGACTAGTAACTAGTCTCTTATTACAAAAAACCAAAAAGATAAATCCATGACAATCCCCCATGCAGCCCCTCTCCGACTCTAAATATCCACTTGCTCACTTACAATAATATATGCTCCCATGTAACAAGTTACATGATCATTGCCATACACACATAAATAGGGTGAACTTAAAATAAAGTGAAAACACATTATAGTATACAATACAATAACAATTTACAACCCCTAACACTGTTGATACACCTAAACCTCAGACTCAAACATTCACATCTTCCCCTGGACACCTCTTGACTCTACACCCTTTGATGATTACATTTGTCGATACTTGCTGCCACGAGTATCTACTCGCCCCTTCGACTATAGGCCACCACCTATAGTCCACAAGAATGATCTTGTTATAGACTACAATCCGCAACACCAAGTGAAGTTCCCCAACATGAACCGTAATATGTATTTGTTCCAAGACTACCAAACTTGTCGGCTAATACCGAGGAGGGCATTCCGGAACCCATTCGTACGAGCCACGATCTCGCACACTCCAGTGGACTTCCAAAACCACAGGCTGCAACCTCGAGTGGTCAACTGTTATGCCAATACAAGCTACACTCGTAATTGGGCCCCTAGCAAAATCATCGCCTCAAGACCTCCATCCAAAGTTATGTAGAATCCCTTGCACAATTCACCTTTGCACCCAGCACTGCCTGACGCCTCACTCCACGTTGCTAGGCGCACTCACGCTCCGAACTGTCTGGCGGTCACCTTACGCCGCTAGGCGCTACGCACCTTCAAAGTTCTTTTGCCTGACCATTTCCGCCTGGCGAAACCATCCCTACTGCTAGGCGCCGTGCGATTCCAGTGGCCACTACCACTGTTTTGGGTCCCTATCACCTGGCAGCTCGCCCCGCGGCACTAGGCGCCATACAAGTAGCACCAATGCTACTAGTTTTGGCATTTTGGACAGGTTCTACAGAACCCCAAACACCTAACACATAATTCATAATGACAAATATACCTATCCAGTCATAATCATATGACTGAATCATAATTCACACATTTAGATAAACAATGATTTCACAGTTGAGATCATGTCATTCGCTATCAACTTATTATTTTACCCATTAAAACATGCTTCAAATTCTGCACCAAATAATATAGACAACAACATTGCAATTATAAACAACAACCACAATAGCAAAAGAAAAATAGCAGTGAAAGCAAATAATCAACAACAACAACATAAAGAAAAAAAAAAACAGCAGCATAATAGAACACAGCAGCAACATAAAAAAAGCAGCAGTAGCAAAAATAAAACAAAAGCAGCATCATATAAAAAAAATACAACAGCAGCACTAGAAAAAATAACAGCAGCATCATATAAAAAAATAGCGGCAACAACGAAACTAAATTGAAATAGCAACAACGTTCTAGTCTTGAAACAGTAACAACAAGTTAAATTTAAAGAGCATCAACATTCTAGTTTTGAAACCACCAGCAAAAATAAACTTAAATAGTAAAACAAAATAATTAAATTCAACAACAATTTATTTTTTTTACAATAAAAGAACCTATACACCAATATATATCTTATTATTATATCCAAAATCATCGTTCAAATAATTTTCTATTTATCAAGCTTAACACATTTATAGAATACGTATATATAAAACATATATACTATTTAATACAAATCTTTCAATTTCATGAAATAGAAAATATGACCATTTTCATGCTTTATTATGCATCCCACGTTGTAACAACCATTTTATCTATGCACCAGTTAAAATTCCAACGCCTAGTACCCAAAAACCATTCTCGCAAAGGTTTAACCATCAAAATTAATATAAAAAAATAGCAATTGATTGAAACTATGATTATATATATCAACCCACATTAAAACCCAACACGTATAAAACAAATTGATACATTATCATTATATAATTATTTACTTCCCTCATATACATTTAGTATCAAAATTTCTAAATGTTTATCTCCATAAAGTAATATTCAAACATCACTGCATACCATTATTATCTATAACAATATATAAAGAGGATTTTCTATTTTGTATCTACATTTTAAAATTCCAATTTTACCCTTTAAAAAATATAATTATTTGTTAAATTTTTGAAAATTGTCCGTTATTTTTACAAGCTTTTTATAAAATTGCTATTTTTTTCTCCTTTTCCCTATTTATCAATAATTATTCTCTCATCTTTTCTGATATGTTTCACTTTATTTTTATTAAATATGGTTTTATTTTATATATTTCACTTTATTTTTAATTTAATAACATTATAATATCATCACCTATTAATATAATATCACGCATGTTTAAAAAATGCGTACACACAAGTGCGATAGCGCTTGTGTTTACGCTAGTGTTATATAATGTATATTATCACTGCATACACGTGTAAAATGTATCATTCATAATATATATATATATATATATATATATAGTGGCGGATGTTTTAAGGAGCAGGGAGGGGCCATGGCCCCCCTCCCAAATTTTTTTAATTTTTTTATATTATATGTAATTTAGAAAATTTTAATGTTTTTTAAAAAATTTAAATTATATGTAGTTTATATTAAAAAAATATGATTTTTAAATTAGGTATTT
>Ga0214542_1002037_pt1 | contig 41921 bp, 14 predicted proteins | sample CNSS1metaG_FD_160096 | JGI IMG/M metagenome (GOLD analysis project Ga0214542, IMG submission 160096) | Root nodule microbial communities from cowpea collected in UCLA plant growth center, Los Angeles, California, USA - CNSS1 | ecosystem: Host-associated > Plants > Roots > Nodule | place: USA... | reverse complement strand
TTTTTTTCTGGGGGTAGTGTAACAGAGAAAGGCAAGCAAGCATACTCTTGTTCTGGGAGGGACTGAGCGCTCCCAACCTGCTCAGATTTGCTTTCAATGCTTGTAGACATGGCTATAGTCTGTTATCCGTTGGTCCAAGTCTTTTATTTTTATACACTTAATACTATACGAATTTTCCTTTCTCCCTGATCCCCGACACCATCATTTATACACTTGTAGGTTATCACTGTGGAGCCTGGATGCTACTTTATTGACGCCTTATTACTTCCTGCCATGACTAGTCCAATGACTACCAAGTTCTTGAACCAGGAAGTGATTAATAGATATAAAGATTTTGGTGGAGTTCGAATTGAGAGTGATGTGGTATTCCTCTATTTACTACTAAACCTTATTAAGGATAACCTAGTTTTTACACATCATTTCTATACTATCATTTTATCATTTCTCATTCAAGTAACAACATACATATTCAATCCTATATTTTGTGAGGGGGCGGCTAAAGTTTCTCCTACTTCATTTTTAGGAGTGTGTTAGCCATATACAACAATGAATATGGTAAAATACTTCTAAAGGTGTAACTTGTTTAGTGTGCTCCTTTAAAAAAAAAATATTAAATTCCATACTAAATTATAAATTTCACGTGATTTTCTTATTATTTAATAAAAGATCACGGGACATTCGTGATTAAATATGATCTAGTGAACTTGAAAATACTCCTAACAGGACAAAGAAAAAAAAAGGCTGTGGTAAAATATTCTCATAAATCACAACTGCTAAGAGTTGTCATATTTTCTCTCTGTAACAAGGGGATATACACACTCTCTCTTGATTAAAGATACTTGTAAAGTGATGTGAAATTTGTGTTTTAATTGACTGTTCATATGATAAAAGCAACTTTCTCATTTAGGGTCATTAATTTTAAACTCTTCATTGCTTATCAAACACTAAGAACATTAGACAAGTTTTTCCATAGAAAAGAAACATTAAAACTAGTTTCATCATAAAGTAAAATTAGTTAAAACATAAATTAATTTGTCATAATTACTTTGTTTATTTCTTTATGTTGTGCTCAGCTCGTCACTGCCAATGGTTGCTACAATATGACAAAGTGTCCCAGGGAAATAGGCGAGATTGAAAGGGTGATGGCAGGGGCACCTTGGCCAGCGAAGAACATCTCTACTCATGCTTGAAATGGATTAGAAATCTAATCTTGATTTCAATCTTCCTTAAGCTGAACAGGTCTGCGTCATCTTTAGTTTTTTTTTTTTTTTAATGAATAACGGAGTGCAAGTTGCTGTTTAACTGTCTCGTGTCTAAAATGATCTTCTTTGCACTCTAAATCCCTCCTCCCCTCTCCCAAATAAAAGATCTCGATATAAGCATTTGAATATCAAACTCAGTTGTAGCTTCGTTTCCTTTGACAAATGTTTTGAGTTGAGATGTTATAGAGGAGCAGGTTCTGAGAGTGAAATTAGAAGTGCTTAAATCGTGAGATTACTCCTAATCAATGTTAATCATCCATTGCCTTTAGTGTTTTAAAAAAATAGTACTTGTTGCTGATAAGAAGGAAGCTGTTAATAGCCCAAAAAAGTTGAAAAATACATTTACTTACATTAAATTTGAAGAATAATTAAGTAGATCAACATACAATTTATAACTACAACATATCTATTGGAGAGGATCATATGTGGTACCTTTATGCCCCAATGACCACGATCTCAAGCATTGCTTCTTCCCACTGATTGTAGTAAGTAGTACAAAATTCAAGATCTTTAATAATACTCTTGTTAATTCATTTCTGAAACAACACAATGCTTGGATGCCAAACTGTTTGTCAATTATTATGATAATACAATCGAGATCTTTTGGTTCATAACAATTTTTATTTTACCAGTATGAACGCAAATAAACATGGAAGTTATAACTCCCTTCATTATTTAACGCAACTTAAATTATAGATTTCAGAGTATATTCATTTCCAACTCTTTATACAATGTTAGGTATCACATGTGACTCTTTAGTAAATGGATTGATCACACCTAATCAGAAAGACCACAATCTCGAGCATTGTTTGTTCACACCAATCGTAACAAGTCGTTAAAAATGAAATACTTAAAACTCAAGTTGATTCATATCTGAAACAATATAATGCTTGTATGCCAAAGCATTTTGACTATCAGTGAATAACATAATACAATTGAGATCTTTTGGTTCAAAAGCATTTTTTTTAACTACTATGAAAAGTAGTGAACATGACAATTAGGACTCGTCTCTTTATTTAAAATAAATAATAATTACATATTCTATTGGAGTGGATTCTTCTCTAACTGTTGTAAAGATTTTGACCAAGGCATCACATTGAACTATTTAGTAAAAGGATAGATCACTACCTAACCCTTCACACTTCACTTCATTGTCTGAATCTGGAGTTGACAATGTGGAGGGTTTGAAAAATTCCTTGACACTGATCCGATCCATCGTGGAATGTGACAATAATTGTCTCCAGTAAAGTGGAAATGGAGAGAAAGAGAGAAAAAATGGGTAGAAGTATAATATAACATTGTGAAACAAAAGGCAATAAAATGAAATCAAAGAATCTCAAGTTAACGAAATCACAATCCATTGATATTCACTTCAATTCCATGAAAAAAAACAGGATCATATGCATGACAGTTCTTTGACATTATGTTCAGTTACATCAGTTCAATTATGACAATGATGCCTACCTACAACTAACCAACGAGAAAAATCCCATACTGAGGTAGCATGAGATATATTTCGAACTATATCTTGGGAGACCAACAATATTCAATGCAAGTGTATACTAGAATTCATTCAATACCTTATGAAAATTAATGTATTTAACACTTTTTTCCTCATGAATCAAAACGATTGATGTAATTTAGTTGTATCTCAGAACCCAAATCTTTCAATTGAAATTCGAGTTACAGCTCATGGACAATCAAATAAAAAACAGTAGGTACCGAATTCAAAGCTCAGACTATACAAAATAAGACTACAAGCAAGAATCAATTGTAAAATAGTTAAATCAAAGTTTATCTAACCTATCCTAACAAAAAAATCTAGAAGTTACTGATTAGATAAATCAAAGTAAAAGAAAAAAAAAAAAGAGATGGAATTGCTAGAGTAAAAAATGTTTTCAACTTGAATTTCAATGGAACTGAGAATTGAAATAGTTAATCATTGCGGTGAAAATTTTTGAATGCTTATACTTTTATTCATACAAATCTATAGAATTCATATCCCATCAAGTAAGTTATCGTTAAGCAATGTCTTTTTGATCCGCAACTCCAAGGATTTCCTATTCTCTCTAATTTTCTTTTTATCATACACAGCTATTAAAATTATTTATTTCTCTTATTTATTCTCGTGTAAACAGCTAAAGTACCAAATTATTATTTTTTCATGATTTTATGTCAAATAAGAAAAATCTATTTGGTACTGTTTAAATTTTATTATTATTTTATTAATTAGTGATAGTTTAAATCACCCAGTTTTTGCAGCGATCTTACTTAAAAGAAGTATCTCAAGAGGCGATTTATAGGGATGCCAACGAAGTCATCCCTATAAATCTTTGTGTTTATCTTCAAAATTCTGGAAGATCCTTCATATATATTATAAAACATTCATATCTTTCTGAAAACTTTCAAACACGTAATCCTGTGTAATTGTTCAAGAACATCGTTTTCCCTAACTAAACAAGACCAATGAATTGAAACATCACTGTCTTCCGAAAATGTCAAAAACAGCACCTTTCCACACAATTACCTAGTCTCCACTTTTCATAATTAAAAGCATTACCTTAATACCAACTAAGAATTCTAGTATGAACGGAGACAAAATTCAATGCTTGCGTACGCTGAAATAAACTTAACATCACTAGCTGAGTGAAGCTTAGTATGGCGGGCCCCAACCAATTCTTTCCTTTAAAGCATCATAACATAATGCAATAATATATTATTACATAATGTATTATGCAATTTTCCACTCTCTAAGTTTAAAAAATGATAAATGGGAACATTAATTGGAAATAACAAATGATAAATAAATTAATAGTCCATGTGGAATTTACAGATACAGCTCAAGGATTCCTTTATTGAAGACAAACCTACAAATGAATGAACGCGACTTCTCTTACCTATTTTCAGGTTTTATATGTATTTCACGTATTCTTCCCATGCCCTTCACTTCTATCTACAACCTTCTCCATCCCTTCCCCTCTCTCTTAACAATGAAAAAAATTTGAAGATAAACTGCTTCCAATTACAAAACTCAAAGCTTTATTATCATCATCATCATCATTATTATTATTATGTTCAACCCTTCAGTGAAACACGAGTCTTTATGGGCTTCAGCTTCAGTCCCATGCTTTCCGGTGAAAGGAGCTCGGGAGAGATGCACGATGGGCTCAGTGGGCTTCTTGGGCTTTCACTGAAATGGGTTGGTCTATAAAGCCCATACCCCATGAGAAAGTACTCCATTGGTATCAGCATGGCATGTGGCTGTTCTTCTGTAACCATTGATCCACAAGCCTGCACCTGCATAATCAAAAAACCCTTTTCAATCCACACCTTCAATCACTCCAACCACAAAAAAATACCAAGTAACATAATTTTAGTTATTAACCACACACTTCAAAAATAGATTTTGGTAATACTGCCATTAAAAGTGGTAAACTTTACATAAAACATCTACATTTGCTATGCTTTCTTGTCATGCATGTATATATACATGCATACATACATATTGTACATACCTCAACCAAGGCACTGTATCTCCTATCAAGTTTTGAAGTCATGTATAGAGCCTCTGAATGGAAAGGAGAACTGTCTCCAACAAAAATAAGTGTTCTACATTTTAGTCTTCTCAATCCTTCTGAAATATCAGGCCTCCTGCAATATGGCAAAACAAAGTGGTAGCACATAAGTTTCCATTTTACATACTTTATATGTAAAATTGGGATGCAAAAATGTAGCAGATTTTACTGATTAATTGCTTGAAGAAACCGCAAAACATTTGTTCTCTTTCTCTCATCCAGCAGCTGGTAAAAAACAAGGTAAATGAACAAGGAAACAGTGAGAAAAGGAATAACAACGACATTCCAACTATAATTAGCTTGTAGCAGTTAGCACTGACTTTTCTGCAGGCTTGGACTATCTCTGATTCTGCAACTGCGACGTTACCGCGAACTTCCTATTAAAATTGACCAAGAAAACTCAAAACATTTGAAATAAAAGAGGGAATACAGAAAACCTAAGGGATTTGCATAGTTCCACTACAATACCTTGCTGAAGTATCGCTGAAGTAAACACTCTTTCAGCAAGCCACACATACCGTAGAAATATAACAAGTTTGACATCACCTAAAATTTGACATTTCATAGCAAATTAGCATGTTTTCATATCAGAGAATTCATAGAAGGAAAAAATCTGCAAGAATTTTGAAAGAAACCTTGTTATAAAACCATTCAGTCCAAGAAGGTGCTTTGCATAAGGGAGATACTAGTATTAAACCAAGAACACGCTCCCTATATTTTATCTGCAAAAGGTGCCAAAAGAAAAGTGAATAAGTTCATCAGTGCACGACTGAAAAGCACTAACTATATGAATAGCACAGTTTTTCCTTTCAAAGTTGAAGAGGGTACATACAGCAAAAAGAGTAAGGATATAAGCACCAGCTGTCACTCCCATACACATCACTGCACCAAGCCTAGACAAGAACATAGTTCATGCCATTAGTAAATAGAGAAAAAGAAGAGAAGCAAAGCACAACACCAACTTACATATTGAGTTTCAAGGGAAAAGTTCTGAAAAACGAAAGCTACACTGTAATTATATATTAATTACCCAAAATAGTTGAGGATCTCGATTATTTGATCTGCTAAGTCTTCAGCAGAAGGAACAGGATCCTCGCAACAAATTGTAGCTGCTCCCAACTGCAAGAACTCTTGTTGAAGTTCCAGAGGAAAATCTATGTGAATAACAATATTCAGTTCTAAATGCAATAAAGAACCCATTAAAATTTATCAACTTACAAACCTCATGTCCGGGAGGACTGATATGATAAATGCAAAAGTTGTGAAGCAGTAAAGAAGCTGCCTCTGGACAGAAAAACAATCCTTGGAAACATGACATATCTGCCCCAATACACAGAAGTCAAATGTTGAATAATATTTCCAGATACACATGAACAATGGAATCATTTATGTAACCTAAAAAGGAACTCGGAGAAATTCAGGAACAGGTGGTAAAAACAATAGGTAATCCTTAAACAAGTGGAAGTATGTAAAAGAAAATAAATTGGCAGTGCTTACAGTTTAGTGCTAAATCCGGATAGGTGATCAGAGCTGGTTTGTCAGGATCCCCATAGACTATGACAGACACAGAACCACAGCCAGTTCGAATGTGATGCTCCTGAAAGGCAATCCAAAACGAATGGTGGAATGAGAAAAGGGTACAAAAATTGAAGTTGGAACTTTTAGAAAGAAAAGAACCTTCCCCAAGAGCAAGGGATATTCTTTATTTAGTATACACTCCATTTGAGTAATGTTAAAATTCATTCGTGAACCTTTTTCAAGCTATTCGGCCGCTAACATGGTTCCCCATGTGCTCTTGCTGCTTTTTTGGGCAACCCAAACCATGAAGCAATAACAACACATTAATATCACGATCTAACAGAAAAGTGGAATAAGTAATTCCAGATTCCAATCATATTATGCTCAAGAAAACAATAATAAGGGAGACAGAGAAAAAGTGGAGAGTATCTTTGGCTTTTAAAAGGAAAAGAATGACTAAAACTTGTTCAATAGCTGGTATGTGTATTCCTAAAAACCAGAAAAACTAAACACAAAAGGGAAAATAAATAAAACTTCCTACATCTTCCAAATCATGTCAAACACCATCCGGATAAATTTCCTCCCCAAATGAAAACCGAGGAGAACAACGAGGCGATCAAATATTCAGAAAAACCAGTAACTTCATAAACGGAGGACGGAAGAGTAAAAGAGTACATGGCAATCGACATTTAAGGAATGCACAGCAGATCCGCCATTTATTTCCCTCACCAAATCTTCAGAAGATATGATAAACATAAAACTCGAAGAAAGAACACAGAGAAAGTAAATAAGGGTAAACAAAGGGAACACAACCCCAAGAATTTTGAATAGTCAAAACAAATGAAGAAAAAAAAAGGGCTTCCGGTTCATTTTCTGTAAAATTTTCCAACAAAGATCCTAAGAGCAACCGCCAGCCCGAGAAAAAAAGACCCCCAAAAGGAAAAAATTGCCATTGGCATATAATTTATCTCCATTCAGTACCAGCAGAATCCAAGAACCAAAAATGCTGCACAATGAATGCCATGTTCTGGATGGCAGCAAGAACCAAAAAAGACGACAAAAGTTAGAACACCCAAGTGAGAAAAACTGGAACTGGATCCACCCCTCGGAAAGAAAGAAAGAAAAAAAAAAGATTAAAACTTGAAAACGAAAATAAGAGAAGAGATGAAATGGGTGGGACCTTTCCACCGAGGTAGATCTTCTCCATGTCGAATGAAACGGAATCAATGGATTCTGGCATGGCTGTGGTGAACATGGAAGCCTCTCCCTAATGACGAAAAGCCTCCACCCACCAATTCCCCTTTGTGGGTGTTTCTCTCTCTTGCTCCTTTTATATTTTTTGTATTATGGTTATGTTAAAATGCTTTCAGTTTGAGGTTGAAGAAAGAAATGGAATACAAGGGTCTCTCTTGTGCCTTTAATGGCTTATATACGAAGCAGTTGGATTGTTCTTTTGTTGTGTTGTCTTGTCTTTTTCTCTCTCTTTTGCAAATGTTTTTAACCTGCGGTTTACAACCACCGACGCTGTCTTTTATCTTCTTACTGCGCCTGCACACTCCACGACGTCGTTTTCTCCTCCAAAGCGACGTCGTTCTGCTCATGCAATTTTTATTACAACTTAATTGATTATTAAGAAAGATTAATTGGTAGGTGAGTGCGTTTATGTTACCTATGGATGAAATCATATTTAAATATTTTACTATTCAGATTTTAAGTCTAGGAGTTGACTACATTCAATATTTGTGATTGGGATATTAATTTCACGTGGATTTTAATGATAAATTAATTTACTTTCATTTAATATGAAATTGGTCTATAATTTTGAATCATTTAATTTAGGTTGCACTTTTTTACAATTTCATTTAACAAACATGATTTCTTTCATGTCTTTTTTCACTTAAATTTTGTTTTATTCAATTTGTTTTCCAATAAATTGAAACGACTCCTTCCTTATTTTTCTTTAGTTCTTGTTTATTTATCTATTAAAAAAATTAAGGATGGATGATTTTTGTTTCTTAAATTTAAAGAAATTTTATTTTATTTTTTAAACTTAATCTTGTGATTTTAGTCTATAAATTTGTTTGCAATTTTGAATTCACAAGTCGTATTTATATTTTACTATAAAGACTATTTTTCAATTTAATTTTTAAACACAACTCTTATTTAAAAACAATAAATAATTTGATTCGCTCTCTAAATTTGTAACCAATTAGAATTATTTTTTATTTTAAATTGGTCTCCATTCTTAAACTTAATCTTACTATAACTTTCCCATTTTAATAAAATCTTTTCTTTATTTTTTATACTTCAATAATTTATTTGTATTCTGAAGTAGCAATTAATAAATTTAAAAGATACCTTGGTGATTTTTTTTTCTCTTTTTTTTGTCTAAGGGAAAAAGAGAAATTATCTGAAAGCATAATATTAAATAGGTCAAATAAACATCTTTAAACTTGTAGATAAAAAAAAACAACAATTTAAGATAGTATTCACCTATCTAAGCCAGTCTATATAACTAATGCAATTCTATAATACTCTTTCACACGAATTTTATATTACTTTATAAGAAAAAAAAATAGTGATATTTTAGACCTACTTTTAATCTATCACTTCAATTATCATTAAATTATTTATTTTAATTTTTTTTAATAATATAATATGAAATAATAATTAAAATATCAATTAAAAATAAATAAAAAAATAAATTAAAATATCATTATAAAAAAAAAAACCATTTTACACTACTTTTGCATCACATGTAAAAAATCAATGAGATAAAAAAAAAACTGAGTAAATTAGGGTTTTTATTGTAGTTGTTTTGAGTTATGATGAAAACCTAACAAAATCTAAAAAGGGTCGTAATTTGCGGGATGCGTGTGTCTCTCTGACCCCAACAGTGCCTCTGTCCTTCCCTCCAAACCTATTGTGCGTCCACACCTGTCACTGCCATGTTTCATTTCAAGTCTCAATTTTTTATACATTTTTTTTTATTTTATTAAAAAAAGTCACATCAAATAAATATGAGTAAATTAAATAATTTGTTTATAAAATAATGAAACTTTTAAATTAAAAGTAGTGTCATGACATTTTATATGAACTTATTCACCATTAAGCATTATATAATTTTTTCAAGATATTTTTTTTGAAAAAAATTATAGCTTTTGTAATTAATTAGTTGTGTTTATGAAGAGGGAGCTTAGAAGTTAAAAAATGGAAGGTTGCTTGGCTTTCATTTGACTCCAATCATTAATGATCTTCATACACATTGCTTTGGCTTTTTCCATCTCATCTCTTATTCATTTACCAATATTCTTTCTCATCTTCACCAAACCCTAATACTAATTAATTATTAAAAACTCTATCAAATCATGTTTCCACTTAGCTTTACATGCTATCTTCCAAGTGTCAAATTCCATCACATGTATCTCTCATTCCACAACCATCTTTATTTATAAAATTCTCTTAAGAAATTGTTTATTCCTTTTAATTAAATATTTTTAAGTTAAATCATGCACTATTTTTTTAAAATATTCCAATTAAGAGCATCTTTACTACATGGTCATCATTAGATTGTAAAATTAAAATATGTTTAATAAACTTCCTTAATAAAATATACTATTGTGACATAAGAAAAAGACTTTCAGATATGAGAATAAAATATATTACTTTTTGTATTAAACATATGTATCTTTTTCTACCAATCAAACAGAATATTGATAAAAGTCTGAGTGTTATAAAACTATTGTACTCGAATAAAATTTACAAATATATTTTAAAAGTGATGCAACAAAATAAAACCTAAGAAAATTAAATTAAAATATTGTACAATAGAGATATTCTAATATATTTTTGAAGTAGTGAAATATAAATACATTTTATTTTTATGACAATTTATTTTAGTGACGTAACTTGTGATAGAGTCTCAAGTAGAATCTATGGTAGAGCTTGTGATACATTGTGATAATATTCATATTGTAAATGAATATTCTTTTTGTTAATATTTAAGTGTTTTCAATAATGGTGAATCAATGGAATTTGATTTCTTAATTGATATATTTTTAATAAAGATGTTAATTTCGTTATAAATAATTTGCGGAGTTTATAAAAACTTAATTCATCTCATAGTAAGTTTGAGCCAATTTATAATTTTCTGACGTCGAATAAAATTCTTTTTTCTAAAGAATTCAATTTATATTTTAAATGGATTTATATATTTCATAAGGAGATTCTAATATCGTGATGAGACATTTTAAACTGCTAGAAAACCCCTAGGATAAACCATCAAAGAAGTTATTAATGTAACATAAGGAATCAAAAGTTTTTTATGCTTTTTTGTAAAAGAAATTGTGGAAAAGTTAATCTTAACTGCTATTCATATAGAATTTTACAAATGACTTTCATACGTTTATTTAAAATAATAGACTTTATCTGTAACGTTTCATCAAATATATTTTTTTATTATAAATTTGGTGTCCTCCCGATATTTTGGGTTTTATTTACTTTTATTTTAAAAAATAAAATTTCCATTATGTAATAACTGCTGTTTGACTTTGAAACATCAGCATTTATGAAAAATTATGGTCAGTAATTTGATCTTATTTTAAAATATAGATATAAAAATAAATAAATAATAATATGGTTTGTTCTTTTCTTACATAAGATGTGAACTACAAATCTCGCATTCATTAATAATTTGTTTTTGAATATAGAAATTGTAGTTTTTTAACCATAGATAAAAAGCATTTAAATTGAGAATTTAATTTGAATATTTTTGAGTTGCATGGTTTTTGTCAATCAATGTGACTAATCAATGAAATGGTCAATTGCTTTAATCGGTGGATATGATATGAGTGACATTATTTTCCTCTTTACCCATAGACACTTTCATAGTCACACACACCACTCAATTTTTAATATTCTCATCACTTTTCTTGGTAAAATTATTATCACTCCTTTAAGCGACAAATCTTTTCCACCTTTTACACTAAAGTTATTGAGAGCGACCACCAAATTGCATAAGACATGCGTTATGCTCTCGTTTTTTCCTCAAGTCTTTTTCATTTTTAAATATTATAAGTATAAAAATTATATAGTTGTTAAATTGTATATTATTTTATATAAAAACTTCTGATAGTTTTTTTACAAATTACTAACGTCTGGTCTAAAATATTATATTTTCAATGTATTTTAATTACCTTTTTTTAATATTTGATTACGATTTCTTTTCGACACATTATGGTAACGTTTGTTAATTGATAAAATGTAAAATATTATCATTACATTTGAAACTCATGTTAGAAATAATTAATGTAAATTATAACTTTTTATATAAATATTTTAAAACTAAAGTTATATTACAGTCAGATTAGATTTTTGCACCTCTTTATAAATTTAAAAAATAAAATGATTACCTTTAATCCAAAGAATGTCTTCTAAAAATTGATTATACAACCTGTAGCTTTACAGAAGCTTTTAAGTGAAAAATATTTAAAGGAATGATATGGTAAATTAGTCACAGTACATCCACGCTCTTATAATGTAGTAATTTAGCAATAACCAGTTGCATCTTATCGCCAATTCCAATCAAGTGCAACAAGAAAATTGATAAAAATACACTTTATAATACACTCAATTCTAAATATTAAAACTCCCTTAACAACCAATAACAGTATGAGTAAGTTCAATTGATAGTATGTGAAAACCAAAGAGATTGTGATTTTAATAAATTTTAACAAATAAACTAAGTGTCTCAAATTGATCCCAACATTTCTAAGGGGTAACAAATAACACAATTTTATTTTGGTTTTAATAGTTGATTGGAATAAACAGCAATATAAATTTTCAAAACAAGCATGAGAAAAATATGAAAAGAATTGCGGGAGTACATCATGAATCCATCACCAGCTTTTCGACATCTCAAGAGAACAACGCAAGGTTCATCCCGCTTTCAACTACAAGGGGGTTATTGTGACTTATGAAAGCTAAGCACTAGGGTTTAAACCTTTTCCCCAAATGAAAAAAACTCAGAATAACAAAAATTGCCTTGTAGAATGCTATATTCCAGTTTATGTCCAGAGCAGCTGGCTTTAGGAGTAGGAGTATATAAGCACTGATAAAATCTACACTTTCAAGTGGTTTTGTCAGAAATAATAACCGGTGAAAGTAAATCCCCTTCCAACAATCTCGCCAGCGCAGAACCATGCAAAGCATTCCAGGCCAAACAAAGCAGCAATACCTGCATCTTCCACCTTTAGGTCTTTCCTGCTCTTCCATAAATTCTTGGCATAATCAAGTTCCTTCCAGAATGACTCTGTACGACCCGGAATACTGCAAAACATTTAAAGAGTTATATGTAGCTGCAAGGGTACCCAAAATTAAATTTGCATACAACAGACTTCTACATACAGACAATACAGCATGCGGAATAGGTTTTCAGAGTTCATTATATCATTATTTTGCTGATTCACTAAAGATCGTAGTCAAAACTAGCATAATTGAAAACACATGCCAGATTTGAAAAACATATAAAAGTCAGTCACGTAAGCATTGACAATGACGAGGGCAGAAAAAGAAGAGCTCAGAATTGTTAATGTGATTACACACCAACTAACAATAAGTTAGACTTAAAAAACTATAGGTGCTTACAATGGCAAGCACATTATTTGGTGCTAAATTCAAGTCATACAGTTGTTAAACCAAGCTATGATGAAAAGACTTGCATTATAATCATATACTGGCAATCAGATAATTTCAATAAAAAAGTTTCCCGTTAACAATATTTCAATTTTATATAAAATCAAAGTCACATAAAAAGTTATTTAAGATCGGGGACTAAATTTACACACTTCAAGCACTTAGTAGACAAAATGCAACAATACAAACTCAGTACAGATGTCACAAGAATGTACACAACAGCGATCTGTATTTGGCAGTATTTTACTTAAGCACGTAACAATCAAGTCCCAGTGAAGGGTTTGGAAACCATTGGAAGCAGTTATTGTCTGTCATGAAAATGCACATACATTCAATTGTGGGCATGTTGGTGTAAATCCAAATCAGGTTACTAAGTTAAGCATAAACAAGTAAAAGTCGCACGATAACAAGCACCGGGTGTCAATCAGCATGACCACCATATGGAAAAAATTTGAAGCAATGAGACTTCGTTTCCAAAATATGCATGTCTTTGTACTGTGATGTAGATAAATAATTATTAAACTGTAATAGATATTTATTTTACTAAATGCTCATTGTTTATTGCAAATGTATAGAGCTGCTAAAGAGATGCGTAGTTTGGTATACTTTGTATTTAGACATTCCATTAATTATAGTCAGTGGAAAGTCAATAACTTCACACCTTAAAACTCAAAGAGTCCAGCTAGTTCTCAAAATCTACAGGCTTGTAGTTTGTACATCTAATGCATTTAGAACAATATTCACTAAATTATACAGCGAATATATTTCTGGTGTTTCTTCCCAACACAAGACTATCCGAGGTGGACTCTCCACACAAACCCCTTATCTCCAATACCTCCCCATCCCATCCCCATATTTCCCTTACGATCCAATACTAACTACAAAGTCTGATCTAAACAGATTTCTGGGTTGAATCAAATTAACATTTCAGTGCTGAGAAAGGACTGATTTTAAGTACATGGTCACTAGCACATTTTTAGTATCTACCAACCCTCCTTGCAAGAAGCAAGATGCTTCATACACTGTTCATTACCTTTTTCAAGAGTCAGCTTCCCCGACCCTAATTGACTCAAACAATCAACCTTCCATGCCTACGTGGTGTGAACTTATCCAACCTAAGTCTCAGGTAATGGGTTGACTGACTTGGTGCTTGTTTTGCTCAACCTATTTTGGAAGAATAACCGATTATTTTTTCCATCTTTATGAGAAATCTTATAATAAATAAGCAATTTTTTCCCAAACATAATCATATTCTATACCACATGATCAATATAAGCCCCCCCCCCCCCCCAGCTTCGAATTATAGCTTCACTGAACCCAGGAGATCATAGGAACCACGATAGAATTTTATAATAAATATGCAAGAGAGTCCCTCTTACCCTATCTCCTTAGTATACAAACACAGAAGAAAATAGCAGATTTTTCCCCATGTACTAGTCGTGAGACATTAACTCCAAGTATGGTCTCACAGCCAATCCAGATATAAGCCCTCCACATTCAACATAAAACAGGTCAATATCCAAAAAAATGATCACTAACAACAAATTTGTTGTAATTTAGAATATTGATGACTGAGAGCTTATATCTCATAGTCCATATTTTAGAAACTCAGTCAAAAAGGGCAAAACCAACATGATACAGCAGTATAAAGTAGGTTAGAACCTGCAACCAAATCATTCATGACGTTTCCCCTAGTCTATCAAAAAGAAGTAAGAAGCCATTAGACGACATGACATGACGAGAAACCTCCCTGTGTATTTAAGTGTGTCAACAAATTATTTGAATCAATAAAAGATGGCCAACAATCATATACGATAAAAGAATTTCATACAGTGAATCCAGACATAAACATTATTTGGGGGAAAAGAGGTAGTTGGAGAAAATATAACCTAGCAAGACGGGTGTAAAACAATTGTTTTGAAAGCAGGTTGACTTTCTCTACTGTAGGAGGCTCCTGAATGTATTGCTTGTTCTGCTCCAACAATTGCCTGTAGTAGTTACTTCCGTGTTTGGCTACAAGTTGAGATGCTTGACATGCTTTGGACTGCAGCTGGTGCAACTTTGACGCCATCAAGTCTTCAAGTTAAGTATAACAAAAACCCTAGACCAAAGGGAAAAGGCCATATCAGAATAAGGCATAAGGGCAGAGATATACTTCAAGGACTTACTTGAACAGACTTCTTCAAAACCATTTCTAGAAATAAGAAAGAAAAATGAAATGAATTTCTTCATAGGCTAAAACTAGCTTATGCATAAACTAATCTGTAGAAATTCTCTCACATCAACTTTTCTACACAACAACTTTCATCTCGTGCATGAGCCAATTTTAACTCATGACTTTTATTTCCTTCTCCTAGACATGACTTACACAGGTGTTTATTTAAACAGACCCTGCATGCCATAAATTCTTCTACTAACACTGATAATAGTAAGGATAAAAGGAAAATCAACAGCTAAAGGCTTAATCTTCAGGTAATACCTAGAACACGACATGGCCATTGACACTAAATGTTGCTGCCTCATCCATTTCTATTCCTAAATTAGGGGCATTGGCCCTGCAGACGATGTTTTACAAATAACTAAACTAAATTAAATAAATATACAAGAGGAAGAAAGAGCCCAATCCCATAAAACGTAAAGGTTTATTAGCTCAACATCCCTCGTTCCAGCAAAGTAATATACCGGACCCACAAAGAAAAAATGTTCTACAAATCAAAGTGTTGTTATTATACCATGTAAACCAACAAATAAAAAAAAAAAAACTCAGCAATGACAATTCCATTCTAGTCTCTCAAAGGATTAATTTCATTAATCCACGGATACTTAAACAAACAAAAAAAAAATCTAGCCACCAAGTTAAAACCCTAAATTATCAACATTTCACGTTACAACCAAATAAATAATATAAAATAAAGTTGGGCGATACATGTATAGATGGAACGTAGTTGAGTTTAGGGGAGAAAATGACAGACATGATAGTGAGAGAGAAGAGGATCGGGTAGAGAAGATAAAGGAGATCTGAAGATGAAATACAAAAGCAAAAGAACGAGGAAAAATATGTCAAGTGCAGATATCAGGGGATGGATGTAATGGAAGAAGAAGAAGAAGAGAGGGGAAGAGTGTTGCCTTGTGAAGATGAACGGTGCAGTGATCGGAAATCGCTGAGATAGCTCTCCGTCGCCGCCGGTGAGTTGCGACGCAGCAAGCACTAAGGATGCTCTGTTTGACTCTATGCTTTCACTCTTAACCTTTTGTTGTGTTTTGCCTTCTTTTCTGTTCATTTCGTGCTTTCCAATCTTCAATTTCATGGGTTAGTTTTGGGCCGTCTGAGCTACGACCACAATCCATATGGATCCCACTATTGGCACCCCTGTATTGCTATTTAAAGTCCTCAAAACTCTGAAAACATCTCTATGTAAGGAATCATTCAAACATTTGTAAAAGACAATTTACGCATAAGAAATTATGCACATTTTAGTACTCTTGCTTTGGATCCTTGTACAATCTCACATGACCGTGTTATATTAATATTAATAATTAATATATATATATATATATATATATATATATATATTATCTTTTCTTTATTCATCAAGTGAGAAAAGCATAATAAATAATGACTTATTATGATGGCTGTCATCTGGTAAATTGATGGATGATATCTTTATAATAAAAGTAATAATTATTATATCAAATGAGAGGAGACTCAAGTGAAAATGACAAATTTATTATAGTAAATGTAGTAAAGTCATAGAGTTCCCTGAAACACAATGACACAAATGTAATTATAACGAAAAGTCATAATATGTTTAAATTCTTATGAACTAAATTAAATAAAAAAAACACAAATGAAAATTAGATTAAATCAAATAAATATACTACAAAATTAAATTAAAATCGAGACAATAATAATTACAAGTCCGACATTGAAAATACTTTCTAATTGTTAAATTATTAATATTAATTAATATTATTATAACATTAAATTGTTACTATTATTTCTTATTCATTTAATATCTTAAATTAGTGATTTAAATTAATTTGAAGTTACATTTATTATATTAATTTAGTATAACAATTTCAAACTATTTTTAATTTTAATTTCATTAAATATTTTTAAAACGTAGAAATTAGGTCAAAATTCAGTACTAACAAATCCAAGTTGGATTGGTCGCAAAGAGACGTTGAGTAAACAAAATGACGTTGGGTTTGTTTTAGTATTTGTTTTTTATTTTTTGAGAAAAAAATTCCCACCCTTTTCTTAGGGTATTTATTAACATTATTACCTTCAACTTTTTCAATCAGTGGTAGATTGAGCATGGCTAAAATGGACGGAAGCGTGGCGGCAACGGTGGTTTTCGACTTCGATCGAACCATAATCGACGATGACAGTGACAGATGGATCATCACTGAGTTGGGTCTCACCCACCTATTCAACCAACTTCGCCACACCATGCCTTGGACCTCTCTCATGGTATAGTAATACAAGTGCATGAATCCTGCAATTGAAACCCTCCATTCTCATTTTCGTGTTCGAAATTTGATTCAGGATAGGATCATGGAGGAGCTCCACTTGCACGGAATCACCGTCGATCACATTGCAGAGTGCCTCAAAAGAACCCCCTTGCATCCCAACATTGTTTCAGCCATCAAATCTGCACACGCTCTCGGGTAATTTAACCCTCTTCTCTGTTTTTCATCTTTAAATTTTGGTTTTGCTTTAACCTGACGCGTGATATTTGAATTTGCAGGTGCGACTTGAGGATAATTAGTGACGCAAATATGTTTTCAATTCGTACCATTCTGGAACACCATGGTTTATTAGGTTGCTTTTCGCAGATTAATACAAACCCTGGTTTTGTAGATAATGAAGGACGTCTTCGTGTCACTCCCTTTCATGATTCAACCTTGTCTCCTCATGCTTGTTCTCTCTGCCCTCCCAATATGTGCAAGGTCAGCATTAACTTGTTGCATGAAAACTTACATTAACTTTAATTAAACTGTACTAATAGCAGTTATCATTGAGGATGGATAATTTGATAGGAATTATTTCAGATTAGATACATGTTTTAAGATTTAATTTAGTTTAATTTAAATATGTATGAAAAATGAACTTTGTTTTTAAGTATGTTATTTACATGACCGTGGTCTTTTTTCTATCTTAGGGTTTAGTGATAGACCAAATTCGAGGTTCTTCTCCTGGAAATGAAAGAAAATTGATCTACCTTGGAGATGGAACAGGTGATTATTGCCCAACTTTGAGGCTGAAGGGAGGTGATTTTGTGATGCCAAGGAAAAATTATCCTCTCTGGAACAGGATTCAAAGTGACCCAAAATTAGTTGCTGCAGAAGTTCATGATTGGAGCAATGGGGAGGAGTTTGAGAGCATTCTACTCAACCTTATCAACAAAATAACCCCCACCACTACTGGGTAGGATAGATACTCACACCCTTCTCCTTCCTCTGTCTCTCTTCTACAATTGCAGCATTTTTTCTAATGGTTGAAAATAATTTTTATGACTTTTGACAGAAGATATTCTTCTAAAAACTAAAACTGTGAGTTTGACCAGTTTCTGGAACCAGTTTGGTGCTTGATCATTAATTTAAAGAAAAAAAAAAAAAAAACTCATCTGAAAACTAGCTATAACTATTAGAGAACCCAACCAAAATCCATGAAAGATTTATTTGGAATGAACCATAAAAGGAAACATTATTCTGATGACCTTCTAATATTTCATACCATAGCACTCAAAGTATGATTAATGTTTGGTTTGATACTCAATCACTCTAGTCAGAGATTACAGGGTTGTAGCCTTGCACTTCGCAACGACCAGATCATTATAACTCATAGCTTCATGATCATCAAAAAATGAGATGTGAGATTGATAGTAAAGACATCTATGACTTTTATCATGTATTCACATGTTTAATGAAATGAGTAATAGAAAAGATATTTTAGCAAGTATATAACTCGTCTTTTATTAAGAACAGATATAACAGGTAAAGGATATTTTGTAATTGTATTATTTATGGTCATATACAAGTAAAAGTAGTTGTAAACTGATTAGATTTTTTTTCAAGAGATGTCAAAGTATCAACACTCTCAATGAAATGACTCTATGCATTGAACGAATCTTACAAATTTGTGGTTCAGAGTTACTATTTTATATAACCATATTTAAATTTTGTTTCATGTTCTCATGTTCCACTATTTCCGTTATGGACCTATAAACATAAATGTTGCTAGGTTTCCATATTTTATAAAAAAAAAGGTACATTTCGATATAGTATCTTCAAATGGTTATAGATTCTATATAATCTAGAGATCTAATATTAAAATAGAATATATAGATATAAATTACAATTTATAAATTAATTTTGTGGGATTATATAATCTAAAGATCTAATTAAATTAGAATATATAATATATCTAAATTGTATAAATTAATTTTGTAAATTTAAATTAGACGTAAACTTATATTTTAATATGATACTATCGAGCATTCTAAATTTATGAAAAGAGTCACACACCATATATGGTAGACGTTAAAGGATATTTGAAAAAATAAAAATTGTATAGGGTAAATGTGATGGGATATATTTAAAGAATAATAATATTTTGACTTATTTTTAATGATCTAAAAGAATAATTATTTTTTAATTATTTATTTTGATTTTTTTTAATGATGTAAATAATTAGATTAATGGGTAAAAGATAAATAAGGAAAATGGATCAAAATATGGTCGAAATATTAGGAGAACAAGAGATACAACTTACAGTAAATATATACGTGAAGATAATTTTTTATGAACTAAGGATAAAGCTTAAAAATATAAAAGTAGGAACCATCTTAACTTAACAAATCCGTGTTATATGGTTTCATTAAATTCAAACCGACTTTCCAGTACAAAGCTTACAGCACAAATTAATAAATTAAATTTTAAAATATATTAAATAACATATGAAAACATATTTAGTTATTTTAGATAGAAATGATTAAAAATTAATAATAAGCTATAAGTTATAAACTACGTCTATTTTTAACAACATTAACATTTTTGTAAGTGTATAAATCAGAACAAAATTTGAAATACTAATCTAGAAATTAAAACAAAATATTTTTACGTGTATAAACTAAAAGTAAAAGTTACACATATATAAAATTTCAAATTAAAAAGTAGAGATATAGAATCTAAGTCAACATTAAAAAGATGTTCCCAAAGTGTTTCTAATTAGAAAAATAATAAGACAAAACCTGGTGGATGATTTCATTATTCTTTTCTATTTTTAAAGAAAAAAACTCGTCCTCATTTCATTATTATATATAATGAGTATACGCTTTTTTTTACTGGATCACGAATATATCTTATTTGTCATTGTTCTAATATTAATTAAACGATTTTATACAAAAATAAAATAAAATCACACTAAATAAAATATGATATTATTAAACTTGGAGTAATTTTCAAATGTCCAATAAATTCTAATGAAATATCTTCTTTTATACTAATAAAGATTAAATCACATTAGTCGAGAGAAAATAAAATAAAATTAGTAATAATTTGAATTTAGAGATAAATCTTTTATATTTTATATTTATTGTTAGATTTCAAATCAGTTATTAATGAAAATTGTTTTAGTAAAACAATATTTTTTAAATAAATATGTAATCAAAATTTTGATAAAAGAAAAAAAGTGAGTGAATACAAAACAAACTAAACATAAACAATTAAAAGAGAGAAAAAGATGCATAATATATATATATATATATATATATATATATATATATATATATTCTTATTCCGTGTCTATATCTAATTTAAATAACTCGATCAATATAAAAATTTCACATCTAAAATATTAAAATATAAAATGCTTATAGTTATAAATAATAAATGAATATGCAAATCTTAATTTTAAAATTATTACCTTGAGACATTGCTTAACATTGTCTAGAATAGAATCCAAATTTGAAAGTTGTTGTATTTTGTATAAAAGAAAAATTTGTCTTGAAAGTTCGGAATTCCTACTTCCTCCTATAATGAACTGTGATAAGCTGTAAGGAAATGTGACAACCTCAAACAGCTGTGCCACGTTATATACAATACAATAGTGCTCTTATGTTCTCCATTTCAAACCCAAGGTACCCAATTAGTTACACCTAACCTCAATTAAAATTAGAGTAAATTACATACATAGAATATTTAATATTTAAACTTATATATAGTCCAACAAATTATTAAAGTTTTTGTTTTGAAATTGATGAAAGTCTCGTATCGACTAGAAATAAGACGATTTCATAATATATAAGTAAGGTGTAAACTTTACCTTACAAGTCGGTTTTGTGAGGTTGAGTTAAGCTTAAAGTCCACTTCTAATAAAAACACATTTTAAATTTAATCTTTTTTTTTTCACAACTCTTTCCGATATCAAAATAATACATGCAGAAAAAAATAGTAGAAAAAAAAAAAAGAAAGCAATGAAAAATTTCAGTGTAATTATGAGGATGGTAGAAATATATCTTTTAACTCTTTTAATCTACTATGAGTATGACTTTATAATTGAGGGGGTAGATGCATGCAAACACATAAATCATCTTTGTATATGGTATTTGAATAAAATTTACACAAACATTAGATTTGTAAATTGTATACGCAAACACTTAATTTATTTTGCACTTTTTCATAATTAACTTAATATGAAAATGGAGATTCTATTTTATTAATTTGTTAAAATAGTACATTGAAATATGTGTAATAAGTCTTTAAGCATACATATGAGTACAAGCATGAAAATTGACAAGAAAAGTTGTTATTTAACTGCACATGGGTTGGAATCTATCTCGTATAAGGATGAGCATAAATATAATTTACTACCCTACTATAATATTATTACCTATCACCATGTGTATTACAATTAAATCACTATATATTTATTAATTTTTGGTATCTTTTGGAGGTCTTTGCAAGTCTTTGACTAAAAGAAAAAGAAAACATTATGCTTTTGTATTTTTGTTAGGATTGGAGAAATAATAAATAGTGTTGATCTACATAGCACCATATCATTAGTGAAGTCGCATAAAATCTTAACGATAATATGTCAAATTTTACATAATATAAATTTGTATAAATATGTTATTTAATTATTAAATTTTTATATATATTATGAAGGCTTAATTAAGTTTTAAATTCTAATAAATTTATATATTTTTAATTGAGTTTCTATTAAAAAATTTATAACACTAAAAAATTATATTTTTAACGAGTCCCTTCTACCATTTAATTTTTGTACTCATCGGAATGAGAAGATTATTATATTATCTTATTACCTTAATAAGTTGTCTTCATATTGTGTTAATATTAAATGACTTAATTTTTAGTTAACATAACACGCAACGTTCATGAACGTAAACTGAAACAAAGAGAAAAACAAAACTCGAAATTCCTGTGGAACTAGAATACATTATTCACTCTCATTTATATATGAAAATCAGAGTTATCATTTCCATAGTTTGATGAGTGATCCTAGATTGAGATGCATAAGTTTTGTTCGTAATTAATGAATTTCATTTCGATCGGTTCAAGTTCATAGTTTGTTTTTCCAAATGAGTAGTATTATAGACTCCAAGTATTCGAAACTTTACGACATTTGCATTTCTTGATTTTGCACAAAAGAAATCTTTGTTTTGCAGTACTCTCCAGATTTGATTACTACTAAAAAATTTCATATGAGAATTTTTTACAAATTTATTACAAAAATTTGTAGGAAAAAATATTTTTTTTGTTTTTTTTTAAGAATCAGGTAATTTTTTTTGTAAATAATTATTTTTTACAAAATTATAAAATTCGTAAATATTTTTTACAAAATTTATTATAAAAAATATTTTATACAAAATATTAAAAAAAAATTGACAATAATTTTTTATAAATTTTTTTATAACAAAATTTATAAATATTGAATAAAAAAAATTCAAAATAAAATTGATAGGAAAAACGAGTTTTTTTAATAATGAATTTTGCAAAAGTTCGCGTAGAGCTTCATTCTTACCTTTATTTCGGTCGTCCAACACAATATTTAGGTTTTCTGTTATTGTCCCTTTTATTTTCATTTAACTTATTATAAACTCACCTGTTAAGTTAACTACATAATATCAACACAACATAATATGTGGAGATAACTAAGTAAGATAGTAAGAAAAAAATTACAATCACTTAGTTAACCTAAAAGAATTAATGATAGGAAGTTAATTGAAAAATGTAAGATTTTTGAATCCTAACTAAAAAATAATAATTAAAAATACTTAAATTTATCATATTGAAACTTAACTAAATCTATTTTAGAAAAAGATAAATTTAAATAACATTTAAACTTTTAAATAATTTTGCATTATGATCTAATTAACAAGAACATAAATTCAACAATTAGATTGGTTAAATTTGCATTATTTAAAAAATTATTAAGAGTATAATTTATCCAAGTTTTATATTTGTTGTAAATCATTCTTATATTACATACACGAGTTTATTATATACAGACATATATTAGATATCCTGTTCAACTTTGATCCTATATCGAAGACACTAGTTCCTCACTGTTGCCAAAGAGGTTACTTCTTTTTAGATCGATATGTACTTGAATTCACGAAACTAGTATCTTATCAGTCTATGCAATATTAATTATATAATATATATATATATATATATATATATATATATATATATATATATATATATATATATATATATATAATAAAAAACATAACTCCTATGAAACAAGTTTGAGCAAAGCTTGATTATGCACTATGGAGTGTTCTGTAATGACATCAATCTTTCACTTCAACCATCAATGCTTCTTGCCCCCACCAAATGTATACCAAGCAAAGTGGGCATAATAGAGTCAATGGTGGCCTTAGGCCATTCTTTCACAAAGGAAAAATTTTCTCCCCTTAATCATACCAATTGCCACCACGAAAGCAACACTCTACTAAATATTTCTCATTTTACCTCTTTCTATATTTCTATTTATTGCATCTTCTTGTGCCAAATGTTGAGTGGGGATTCACTTAAACTGAGGTGTAAGTAAGTTCCTACTCAATATTGCTAAATTAAATAATCTTAATAGTGCAACTTTCAAAGAGATTTCAGTTCAATGCCTTGTAACTTGCACAAGATGGTACCTTCCCACTTAGTTAAAAAAAAAAATCCACATGTAGCGTCATCAATGCACTCTATTTGACAACTATAGAGAGTGATTTCTAAGCAAAAAACTTTGTGATCATTTGCTCATAGTATAATACTACTAGTACTTTTAATATCCATTTCCCTCGGTTCAAGCGACATATTTTACACTGCTCATTCATGCATTACCTTTTTCATCTGCATAATTTTCGGTACCCGGAAATGGCTTGAACTTTTTCGGGTTTCTAAGAAGGGAACTAACTTCAGTGGTTTACATGATTAACATGGCATGGTCCTTTTTTGCATTCAATTTTGGGATTAGTGAACAGAATTTGTCTCTACACTCTCACCTAAAAACTGTCCATTTCTTCCTGTCCTTACTTGATTGGAAATGATCCCTTTTTTTAATTTCAATTTTCAAAGGCGCTTGTTGTCTCAATCATAATGCACAAGATGTCAGAAGAAAATGGAAATAATCAGAGATGGATGGGGTAATGGATTATGTTCCCATCGCCTCACGCACTCAACGTGAATTGGGCATCCCTGGTTTTGTAATTTTATGTCATGTAATGTAACAAAAACTGTCCTTTCTTCTGTAGCGGTGGAGTCACTGTTAAGCGTGGATTTTCACTTGTTCTGTGTGTGCTTTAACTGGAAGGTTGTTTAACTAAAGTGCCTTGGAGTGTGTGGCCTGCTACTTTTTCATTTCTGGGTAACACAAAAGAAGAACACCTTGGTTTCCGAGGTTGTTTCTTGTCACTGTTCATTGGTGCAAAGTTGCAATATTTTTGCCGATTCAGCGTTTCACATGGCTTTTGGTGGTTGATTCTGCTACCAAGTTGAGGATTTGAGATGAGCAACCAAAAGGGTCGTCGTCATGAAGAAGAAATGGGCACCTCAGAAACCACCGGAAAAGTGGTTGTGGTTGCAGTTAAAGCTTCCAGAGATATTTCAAGAACTGCTCTGGTGTGGGCTTTGACTCATGTTGTTCAACCAGGGGATTGCATTAAGCTCTTGGTGGTTATTCCAGTTCTTTCTTCAAGTATTGCTTACTTTCCTTCATTCTCTTTCTTTCAATTTATACCCAATTGCTTTGGCTCTTTCTTAGTTACATTAGTTTCACACTCAATGGCTTTATAAAACCGAGTTAAGAAAAAGTAAAACTAGAAGATGAATACAGAGAATGAGGCTCTGGGTGGCACATTTCACACAATTTTGTTTTGAACCTTGTCGCTGCTAAAGATCTGAACAATCCAGAATCCTGTTCTACTCATTCTTGTATCGAGGTTCATAACTTCCTATATAATTTCTGCATTTGCAGGCAAGAGGGTATGGGGATTTTCAAGATTCACCACTGATTGTGCCTCAAGTAATTGGAGATCCAGTTTAGGCACTGCTTCAGATCAGAAAGAAGTTATTACAAAATCCTGTTCCCAGTTAGTGCTTCAACTCCATGATTTTTACGATCCAGAGAAGGTTCGGACATAACATTGTATATTGTTTATTTGCTTCTTTATGTCTGTAGTGTTCGGCTTTTCTAAAGTGTCAAACAATTTACACAGATAAAGATCAGAGTGAAGATTCTTTCTGGTTCTTCATGTGGAGGTGTGGCCGCTGAGGCCAAGAGAGTTCAATCAAGCTGGGTTATATTGGACAAGTAATTTCTAACTTTTTGTTAAAAGATTGTGTTTTTGTTGCTTAATGCATCTGTGAAATTTTCCCAATTTCTCATTTGCAGAAAGTTGAAACATGAAAAGAAATACTGCATGGAGCAGCTGCATTGCAACATTGTAATCATGAAGCGATCCAGGCCAAAGATTCTGCGCTTGAATTTGAACAGTTCACCGAAAATGGAACTAAACACGGGTTCTCCATTGAAGCTTGGAAGAAACTTGACAGAGAACACAGAAGATGCTGAAGGTATAATTAGAGGTCCAGTTGTTACTCCTGCTAGCAGTCCTGAACAAGGGTCACCACCGCTAACTGCAACTGATGTTGGAACATCATCGATATCAAGCTCAGATCCTGCAACTTCACCATTTTTCCACTCCCACAACTACGAGAAACAAAGGAGAGGTTTCACCTTGGTTCACGAGGGACTCACCAACCTAGAGGATATTGAGTCTGACTCCGAGACTGAAAAGCTCAGCATGTCGTCCAAGAGTTCATATTTTCAGCCATGGATTGCGAATGTGATTTGCATGGATGGTGGTGACGAAGACAACATGGGAAGATCAAGCGACAAGAGTTTGGCCACTGCCTACGAGGCTTTGCTTGAGAAATTCTCGAAGTTGGATGAAGATCCTATACTGGGAATGCTCAACTGTAAGATTGATGTGAATTTGAGCAAAAGTGTTAGAGAAGCAATTTCACTGGCTAAAGGTTCAGCTCCTGGCCCTCCTCCGTTGTGCTCCATTTGTCAGCACAAGGCACCGGTTTTTGGCAATCCACCACGGTGGTTTACGTTTGCTGAATTGCAACTTGCCACGGGTGGTTTTTCACAGGCGAATTTCTTGGCCGAAGGTGGTTTTGGTTCTGTGCACCGTGGAGTGCTGCATGATGGACAAGTCATTGCTGTGAAACAGTATAAATTAGCCAGCACTCAGGGAGATAAAGAGTTTTGCTCAGAAGTAGAGGTCTTAAGCTGTGCACAACATCGCAATGTTGTGATGCTAATCGGGTTCTGCGTGGAGAATGGAAGAAGATTGCTGGTTTACGAATACATCTGCAATGGCTCTCTGGATTCTCATCTCTACAGTAAATTCCTCTGCATTTTGTTCACTTTTATGACAGCTTTTTTTTTTTTTTTTTTCTTTTCATACGGATATATTTTACTTCAGGTGTATAAGTAACCCCTTTTTATTATGGTTATGAGGTTAGTCACTCTGAACCAAACTATTGGACCAAACTATCGGTTTTGATATTGATATCAATGTTAGTGTTATGAGTCTTTATTCTTATATAGTGTTTAACTTTGTCTTTTTTATCCAATGTAGAACTTTTGATTCATAATTGAACTATTTCAAAGACTAAGTTCTTCAAATTGACATTTTATCTCCTAAGTATCAGTAGAGAAGTTGAACCCAAAATCTTTGACTCTCTGTTTTAACTTTTATCACTAAACCAAACTTATAACTTCGAAATTCTAAGGGGTGATTTGGATTTGCAGGACGAAAGCAGAATGTGCTGGAATGGTCTGCAAGACAAAAGATTGCAGTTGGAGCAGCTCGTGGATTGAGATACCTTCACGAAGAATGTAGAGTGGGTTGTATTGTGCACCGTGACATGAGGCCCAACAATATCCTCCTCACTCATGATTTTGAAGCTTTAGTACGTATTTTTCTTGAATTTTGAATGGTTTGGTGTTGATGATAATGGTATTAGGTTTGTTTTATAATATGAAATGTTGTAATTGATGTTAGGTGGGAGATTTTGGGCTTGCTAGGTGGCAGCCAGATGGAGACATGGGTGTGGAAACCAGAGTGATAGGAACATTTGGGTAGTGGCAAATGAAACCCAATTTCTTTTTCTCCTTTTTCCTTTGATTAGTTGTAAAAAAAGTTGCTGATGATGAAAACCTTTGCTCTTTAAAGGTATTTGGCGCCAGAATACGCTCAGAGTGGTCAAATTACTGAAAAAGCTGATGTGTACTCCTTCGGGATAGTACTGCTGGAACTCGTCACAGGAAGAAAAGCAGTGGATATAAACCGTCCCAAAGGCCAACAATGTCTAAGTGAATGGGTATCATTTTTTTACCCACTTTTCTATCTTTTTATCTGCATTTTTTCTCAAGTACTTTTCGCCCAATAAGATGAAATTGTAGTACAGGAAATAGTTGAGTCAAAGTTTCATATTTGATAAAAAAGACAAAGTTAAACACTATATAAAAATAAAGACCCATAACTTTGTTATCTTAAAATTTTAGAGGTAAAAGTTTCAAATTCATTGTGTGATGGGTTGAAATGTCTGGTGCATAGGCAAGGCCATTGCTCGAAAAACAAGCGATTTATAAACTAGTTGATCCGAGTTTAAGAAACTGCTATGTTGATCAAGAGGTATATCGTATGCTGCAATGTTCCTCTTTGTGTATTGGACGGGATCCTCATTTAAGGCCTCGAATGTCACAGGTTGGAAAATCAATTAAAATTACATTTCCCTCTTATCATTTTTCCATTCTAATGTTAATTTTAGTTACAAGACTATACAGTGGTTCATGCATTTTGTTATATGTAGGTGCTGAGGATGCTGGAAGGTGACATTCTAATGTGATTGCATATCCAATTTTCCGTTTTCCTGGAACATTAGCGTATAATTAGAACATGAACATGAACAAGGATAATCATAACGACAACATTATTGTCTTGTGAGAAATTTCAGAGGACAATGCGGAGGATGCAGAAGTTTGAAGCTTCTTCTGAATTTTATCTTGTAAAAAGCTTAGTTTTTTCTCGTAGATTTTTTAGCAGTGCTGTAAATATTATCTTCGATTTTGTGGAGAGGAGCGTAATTGGAAGTGGTGTTAATTATTTAGTTCATTGTACAGAACAACATTTCAGTTTTGGTTAAATCTTTCTTCCCGGTGTAATGGCAATTTCGTGAAACAATTTTAATTTTAATTCGTACAAATCAAGTGGTCGTGGATGTCAAGCTGATAAGAATCCAGATTCTTTACTGACAACACTTTTTTTAGTGTTGTCATTTGTTAAATATTAAAAATACTTAAAAATATATTGTGTTAATATTTTAAATATTTTTTTAAGGTTTAATTAATCAGATGGTACCTATTTTCGTTCAGATATATCAGTTTGGTACCAGCTTCAAAAAATGTGTCAATCTAGTTTCAATTTTTGAAGAAATGTATTAATCAGCTTCCTTTCAGACAAAAATTATTACAGCCGTTAACTTAATTTATGACTTTTACCACTAAGTTTTAATCTAAATATTAATATTTAATTTTGTAAGTCATTTTAAATATCAATACCGTTAACGGTGCTAATCATTTTTTTGCTAAAAATGACCTAATTAATGCATCTTTTCAATAGTTGGGACTCAATTAACACCTTTTTAAAAGTGGGGACCAAACTGACACATTTAAATGAAAATAGGTACCATCCCACTAATTAAACCCTTTTTTAATATATTTTAATATATTCTTTCAATCATCCCAATCCTTCTACTTATAGAGTTATGGTGACTTTATTTTATTGGTGCTGGTTCCATAAGAGTTCTCAATTAGTGAGCATGGGCTCAACATTTGGTCTTGAGAGTTGGGCTCATGAATACGAGTAAGTCAATGGTTACTTTTTGCACCACTCTTTCCATTTTTAATTACTATTTCAAAGTTACCCTTATCTAGACAAAATGAGTATATTGATGTTTATTTCGGTACTAAACTACTTAAGGATTTTTAAACAGTATTATGAAAATTATGTTTCAAAATATATTAAGTATTTTGAGAAAAACTTTGGAAATTGATTCACAATTCACCTTGAAAAACTAGAGAGGACTAAATTAAAAAAGCAACTGAAATAAATAAAATAATATGCAGTTAATAGGAAAGGTGTGTAAAACAATAATTTGGAGGAAGAAAGGAATGACATCCTTTTACGGGTCCAATTGGGCTCCAATTGGGGTCCAAGGCCCATTCGTGAATAATCAACAGTCCGAAAAAAATATTATTTTCTTGAGTTTCAGTTTGAGTTGGGCCACAAAGATTCTCTATCGCCTATTGGGTCAATACTTTAAAAAAAGTGATAAGGGAAAAATCAAAATTGTTAATATTATATATACATAATAAATCTTGTTTATGTTAGAATATGACTGGTTATTTGTTTTATTAATGAATGGGATTATCACTATGATGAAATAAAACATTATTTAAAAAATAAATAATAACGTTAAAGAATTTTCATATTTTTATTTTATTCAAGAACCTTAATTTTACTTAATTTTAAAAATTTAACATAAAAATAAAGATATATAACTGATGGCTTAGAATATTTCACATTATTTTCGTTCATTTTCCTTTTTAATATTTGACAACTAAAGACAAGTGTATCAATTTTCGACAGTGGTTTTGAAAATGTTTTCCAAAATTCAAGCAAACATGTATTTTTCTGCCATTATATAATGAAACATATGAAGCTTGAAGTGAACAACTATTTTTTTTTTCTATTGTTAGATAGGATCTACTTTAGAATGATTTTTTTTATAAGTTTGTTATGAGAATAGAAAATAAGATAAACTTTACATACATAGAGCTTACAAATTTGAAGATAAATATTTAGTGTATTTGATAAAGTAGAGAATTGTATTTGAAGATAAATATTTTTTAATATCAATTTTAATCTTAAAGTATAATTGAAATAACTTTTCATGATAAAATATTAGGATAAAATGAACTTAGTATTCTTAAAAATTAAATTCAAATAATATACCGCAAAGCATAAGTAAATGCATTTAAAAAAAACATACTTTAATTTTAAATAAAAAATATAAGTACATATAAAATGAAATTTTGAACTTTTCTTAATTGCTATTTTTTTAAAATAAATGTTTTAATTAGTTAATTTTAAAAAAATGTATAAACAAAATTAGTAGCTTCCGCGAATGTAGACATTATCATATACTTGCCTATATTTTTCTGATTAATAAAAAGACAATTAAAATACTTATACTGTGTATATTTACTAAAAATTATTTATTTCATATTTGTTGTAGATTTTATCCGTTGAGTTTGTAAAATCACAATTTTTTTTCCTTCCCACAATCATCAGTTGTTATTACACTAAAAACTTGTTAGAATTTATATATATCATATTGTATAACTTAATAAATTGTTAATAATTGTAGTTGAAACTTTTCCATTGAAACTTATACAAACCCTCCGTATCCAATTAAAGTAAAAGCTTATAATCATGAGTACTATTCAAATATTTATTAAATAAACTTTTATTAAAATAAAAATTAAATAAAAAAATCATATATTATAAACATCTTAAAAGTTCATAAATTTGTTCCTGTACTTAACAATAATGAAGAAATTATTATAACATATCAATTATAAACTAAAGTATCAAATAAATTAGAGTATAAAATAATTAAAAAAGAAGTATTTATATACTTTCTTTTACCTATACCCATTCATATTTATGTCCAATCACTTCAAATATTTCTTGTAAAACATTAAAACTAATTAGATAATATCTGCAAATACCAATTTCTTCATAACCACTTTATAATGTAATATTATAATTATAACATTTCTATTTTATTTTATTTTTCTCTCATTTCTTTCTATTATTTTTTACAATATGTTAAGTTATTTTTTACCGATCACCAAGATTTACCTTTGAACAAAAGCTACTAATTACTTAAAGTTACCTGCATACAAATCATTCTGAATTAGAAATCTGAAATCCAAGATGAAAAATTGCTTAATTTTGATCTCAACACATCGAAACGAAAGAAAATTTGCAATCTCTTTCCTTCCTTAACAATTTCATAGAAAAAAAATACAATGTCATTGTCTTCAAATATAATTAATTACTATGTAGGGAAGAGAAGAAAGTTTTTGTTATTGCTTAAAACCAGATTACACTGTCTAATGACAACAGATAGCATATAGTTGATAATCACACAAGAAACCTAATTTATTGTGATAGGTATTTCTGTAAAGTATACATATATAGTGAAAAACAAATTAAAAGAAGAAGAAGAAGATAATTCAGCAGCTCTTCCACACTCAAACAGCAAAGTTGGTGCGAGAAAATGATGTTTTTTTGTTAAAAATGTCCGTACAGTGCATCACTGGGTCGATCCACTGATTAGTTTTATGCGACAATCACAACGTGTGAAACGAAGCTCAAGAAACCAGTTCATAACAGCTGGCTTTATATACCATTTCAATTCTCTCATCATCAACTCTTTTTCTAGCTACATTCTTTTATTCTTATACCAAGTCTCAAACATTTTATACGTCTCATAAAAGGAGACACATTTTTTCAATTTTTTTACAAGCAAAAATTACTTGTTTAATTATCATTTCCATTGATTGAAGCAGGCGCAAATAATTGGTTATTTAGAAGAGAGTGACAAATTAATAAAATAGATTAAGAAAAGAAGTGTTTGTGATATTAAATCCTCGGAACATGTGTGGAATCTTTGGGAAACAATAAACAGATGGAAACGTATATGCATTCTATATGTTTGTGTTAACTTCAGCAGTCAATAATGCAGAGCTGTTTCCATCTTTCTGTTTTTGGACTAATCAATATCCATTACAGATAAATTGTCAATTTAGAGTAATGAGCTGTAATTAGTAGAAACGCGGGGACCTGTTAATTTTCTACACTGTTCTTCAATCTGTCATTGTTTTATCTCACCACCTTTAACTTGTCTTGTTTTAGTTCTCCCTTTTTTTTATTGTTTATCCTAGATAAAAGTAGACACAACTGTTTGCCAATGTTTTTGTATGACACGCATAATTACTAATAACTATCACGTTTATGAGGTATTGTTCGTTTAGGAACGGTATAGAACTCCGTTACGATTTTGCCTTTAAAAAATGTTTTTGAAGAATGGAGGAAGGAAAGAGTATTTAAACTGCATTTAATTTCGACTCCTAAGTGATGTGAGACTTATCGGATATATCTTAACAGTAACCTTCTTTTAACTATGTTTCATAATTTTTTTATTGTTTATCCAATAATTAATCTTCTTTGATGTTATTTTGATGAGTGAGTTGTGTTACACCATGCAAGGAGAGAGAGAGAGAGGAATCTCACTGTGCATTTCATGTATTCATTCATTAGTAGTATCTCAGTGATAATTACACACTTAAACTATATGATTCGATGGTATTGAAGGTGATTAATGTATATAATTGCTCACTGATATTTGGCGATATGATGAACTCAGCAGCTATAAACTATTGAAATGATTGCAATAAGAAGGAAATTAGATATTGATATTGATGAAATGCAGAAAGAGAGTGGCGAATAGAAGACCCAGTTTCCTCATTTGCACAATCATTGTTGCCAAATTTTCCATGTTGCTTTTGACTTTACAGAAAGCGATTACTAGGAAGAGTACCTCTTTGAAAATTAGAAAGCCACTTCGAGGAATCATGTATTAGAAAATTGAATGATTGTCAATATAACAAACATAAAGTATGCATATAGTGATCCTTCGCCTCGACCAAGTGGTGCCACCATTTCGTTAAAACTTCTAGGTAGGGCTACTCCTACCTGTACTAATGTATCTTACGCAACTAGCTCTAGGAAATTCAATGTGAAAAGCAATTGGTTTTGTTATTTTACGATCTAGAATATTACAACATCAATGAAACATGAGTCTAATATTTTTGAAACCTTGGAACTAAAACTGTAAAACAATAAATTTATGAAATTATGAAGTATCTCTAATCTAAAACTTAAGAACAATCAATTTATACATATCGGTCTAACTTTCTTTTCAACTGGTTGGAGAATAACTCAAAGTGCTGCGCTGGACTTTATTAAGTTAAAAACTTCATTATAGTACTGCAATATTTTAGTGATGCAATCTATCTTTTCATGATATAATATTTATCTGAGATATAATAAGATTGGTCATGATCGAAAAAAGTAACTATAATGGCGATTTTAGTTATCACAGTATTCATGAGAAAGCTAACAACAACTTTAAGATAATGTAATGATGGGAGGAGGAAAGTAAAGAACACTTGAAAAGATTTGTTTGGTTTAGGATGAGAGGATCAAAATTCATCCCTACATTCCAATACTAGAGGATTTAACTTGGTGATAAATATACCAGAAACAAAAACAAATTACACGATAAAATTTCAAGATAAGTTAAAATACCAATAAAAATATTAAGATAAATAATATACAGACATAAGATCTATAAACTTTTTATTTTAAATTTTGAATTAAAAAAAGTGTCTTAATCTTTTAAACTTGTTCTAATTGATACCGAATCATTCGTAAAAAGATTGTTAAATAATTTAGAATATTTGGTATATATATTATTATTGTTGATAAATATTTTCAAGTATATATTCTGAATATCCTTGAATTGATTCTGACCTGTGAAATAACCTACCTCGTTCTTTACCCGTTGTCCTTTTCCACATCCAATATAGGATCAAGTGGATGGTCCAATTTGGTAAAAAAAGAAGCAAATATTGCATCCATGCCTCCTCAGAATTGGATAATTTTATAATATTTTAACACAAGCTATTTATATGCAAAAGGATTAGTATCGTACTTTCACTAAAATTATATACTATAGTAATTGTACTCGATCCAAAAAAGCATAATGCAAAAAGTGATCTTTCTACTTCAAGAAACCATGAACTAATTTTTTATCAAACACTTTGTTATTGGATGCAACTCTTTCTAGTGGCGCACTGCTATATGCATAAACATGACTTTTGGCGTTTGAATGTGAGTGGAAATAATTAATGGTATTAATTATAAAACTAATATCTATAATTAATTAGCCACTCAATTAAGGAACTCGTCTTTTAGAGATTGATCTAACAAGACCATTAAAAATACGTAAAGTAGTAGTTAGTACACATGAAAAGGTACGATAGAAAAATAGTTTGTTAATTTTATGGCTAGAAATCATTAACTAATTAGAGAGTGATTGAAGATAAATTATAATATTTTGTGATGATTATTGAAATTGTAAAAAATAATTAAGCATGGTAACAATATTGAAGAAGATTCCTTTGTATGATAATGCCAAATGAGTGTGAGTTAGATGAGGGCGTATATGGATGTGTCGTCTTTCTCATGAATTGAAAGCTTAAAGAAAGCTCCAACTTGCTTTTAACTCAATTTCTTAAGCCTCGAGATACAATAATGATATTAAAATGAGTAGCTAGGTTAGTAGGAAAAAGCTAGGTTCATCAAGATAAATAATTATCCAAAATTTCTGCTTTCATTTGCAAACTTTATTCATATATTAGGAATGTCCTCATCAGGAATCACTTCTTTATTCAGTGATTCTAAATAATGGAGAAAGGTCCTATATCCATGGCAAAACCAGATTTTGCATCATGCGTCTATCATTCGTTTTCACCTTCTTTTTCTGTCTCCCTATGGTCTTATCACATTATTTATCACATATAAATTTTTTTCTGCCACACATTTTTAAATAAAATATACATTTTGATTGGTACGGTGAGGAATGATTACCAAAAGATATAATATCAATAAGACATGAGTTCAATTTACACATAAAAGATTGACAATACTCTAATTCAAAAATTTAAAATAATAAGTTCATAGCGATTTTTTTTCCTCACATGGTACTTAACTTTTTCATCTCTACTAAATATGAAACTTCAACTTATACTCAAAAATTTTAATACATTTCCCTTGTGTTTAGATGAGGGCTTTTTTCAAGAAATTTAATTGTATAGTATTTGAATTACTTACAATCGAATTTCTTTCATTTATTAAATAGTTTGTTTGGATGGAGTAATTGAAATATTTTATATTTCAATTTTCTTGTTAGAATAAAGCAATTTAATTTCTATTTTAAGGCAAACTCAACTCTATCCTTAGCATGAGTTGAGTTAGCTTAACCTTTGATTCAAGACGATTTGTCTTGATTTTCAATTCGGATCAATTCACAAAGATTCAACCTGAATTAACTAGGCTCAACCTTCATCATGGGTTGACTTGGCTCGCCTATCGACCTAGTCCGACTCGACTTAACCTTTAACACAAACTAACTTGACTCGACATTCGGCAGGCTGACTCGGTTGGACCTTCGGCACAAGCCGACTCATCTTGACCTTCGACATGAGCCAACTTGGCTCTCGACACATGCTGACTCAGCTTGACCTTTAGTCTAGTCTAACTCATTTCAACCTTCAATAAGAGTTGACTTGGCTCGAATTTCGACCTGAGTTGACTCAACTCAACTTCAATTTGGGTTGACTTAACTTGACTTTAGCTTTGACCGATTCAGCTCGATCTTTGGTCATGGTCAATGGGGTTGTACCTTCGTCTCAGATCTACCAAGTTCAACTATTAGCAAGTGCTGACTCGACTCGACATTCCTTCCGTGTCGACTTAACTCGACCTTCCTTCCGTGTCGACTCGACTCGACCTTCATCACGTGGCAACTCAACTCAACTTCTGTGAGTGGAGGGAAAATAACTAGAAATGTAAAGAAAAAATAAATAAATGAGACAACAACATATGTGACTTAATAAGAAAAGGAATCAATAAAAAATCTTTAGGAAATTATATTTTTAACATAGAAGGGAATTTATTATTTTGTGTTGAGTTAAACAATTCAAGTTGAGAATTCTCTACAGTTATTTTCAAACGGCAGAAAGCCCTGATTTGAGCGATATGTTCATTGCTTAATTGTTTGTAAATTATAACCATAAGCATATATGTTTTCTTTTAATGTTTTTTTTTGTAGTTCTTATATTTGTAATTTCTTGATGTGATGTGATTAATAGTTTAGAGAAAAACCAACAGGGATTTTATTTAATCTGCTTTTCAATTTAGGTAACTGTATGCTCTGACGTTAGAGTGTATTGACAAACTTAAACAATTGGTGTTATATGATAATACCAATAATCATTCTACACAGAAAACAAAAAGTAAATATTAAGATATTATAATTAAGGGTAGGATAAATAACGAGATGCATTTAATAACTTACTTAAAATTTAATTTGTAAAACAAAATTAAAAAAAAAAAAGAAGTGATTATTTATCAACAACCTTGTTTAATAACTATTAAATCAAGAGTTAATAAGCCACTTTACTTTTTATAGTTAATTAATGAGCGACTTTACTTAGTATCTGACTAGAAATACTCTTTGTAACCGTGTTATTCTTTCTTGATGTTTTCCTTTTCTTGCAACTTATGTATTTTTTTTCATTTTTTTAATTGTACGAAAATACTTAAACAAAACCATTACAATAACAATTACAACTATGACTTGGTATGAAACAAGTACTTAGAAGTAAGAAAATATAACCCTCTTGCAATGAAATTAGTCCACTACTCTACTATATATATCAAATGTTTGAATAAAATGACCAACCCACAAAATGGTTTAGTGTTTTGACTTTGAACAGTATTACCAAGAATATTCTGGCTAAAAACCTTAAAAGTTTGTCGTAATCTATGAGTTGGGATAAAAAAAGAAAAGTTAAAGTGAAACTAATTATTGATCCAATTTAATTAGTTAATTAATTCAATTACTAAAAACATATTATAGTTTCATTATATAAATATAAATAATAAGTTTTCAGAAGAAGTAAATAATTTACGAGTCACCACCATTTCAGTTTAAATATACACTTTCAATATAAAACTAAATTAATTAGGCAAAATTGTACCATATAATTTCTAGCCATATATATAGATAGATATATATGGTTTGTGTATAAATTTATCTGGAAAGTCAGAAGTTTTATGATTTCATCACGTTCACTTCACGCTTTTAAATAACAGTGTGAATTTGATATGCGTTTTGCAAGTCCCTTCGAATAATGAAATTTTGGTTGACTGACACAACTTTCAAAGTCTTCCTTTCCTATAATATTTCTTGAGTCATACAAAGACCAACCTTGATTGAATGAAGAGAAATTCCTGATAGTCTTGCTTTTACACTCTAATTCAATATTCATGATGTGTTGAACAAGAATATGCATATGGAACAAATTTAAAGAAAAATAAGAGAAGAATATATATATATATATATATATATATATATATATATATATATATATATATTTTATGGTAAAGTTAGAGCATATAGAAGGTGCAGAAAGAGAGTTCTATAAATTACTCTGCTACAATATTATATAAAATTATAAGTTGAAGGTTAGATATAGATGGATCCTGTGTAGTCCCAGAGGACATAAATGCTCCAAATAAGATAAGGTATCCCTATCTTTATGATTTTTTATTTTTTAATAATAAGGAAAAAAAAAAGTTGTAAAAATATCCAAGAATAAACTATATCCATCCAATAAAATTTCGTGGGTGTGACTACATTTTCATTAACCCCACACCCTACTCCATCATCATCATCATCATCATATATACCTTCAAACCAAACCATTTTTCTGCTCTCTCTATTTCTCTCTATTTCTCTCTATTTCTCTATAACATACACACACTTACATGCATATATAGATCATAAAGTTTGGTTTTTGATTTGAGGGGTTTCTCAGAAAATCTGAATAATGGGGAGAAAGTGCTCGCATTGTGGAGTGATAGGGCACAATTCAAGGACCTGCACATCTTTGAGAGGCTCTTCTTTCGTTGGGCTTCGTCTCTTTGGCGTGCAATTAGACACTTGTGTTACCATCAAGAAAAGCTTCAGCATGGACTCTTTACCCTCTTCATCATCTTCCTCATTTTCTTCTTCAAGATTAACCATTGATGAAAACTCCGACCGAACCTCTTTTGGGTATCTCTCAGATGGTCTCATAGGTCGAGTTCAAGAGAGAAAGAAAGGTATATCATTCATTTTCTTTCTTTCTTTTATTCATCTTTCCTACCTCTCAGGAAAATCTTTCATTATACTTATTACACTACTTTTCTTTTCCTTGATTCTTGTCTAGAATCTACCATTTCATTAAATAATACCCAACATTGGTGTCTGTTATGCATATTTATCAGGAGTGCCATGGACAGAAGAAGAACACAGAATATTCCTTGTCGGATTGGAGAAGCTGGGAAAGGGTGATTGGAGAGGAATCTCCAGAAACTTTGTGACAACAAGAACTCCAACACAAGTTGCAAGCCATGCTCAGAAGTACTTTCTCAGATTGGCAACTATAGATAAGAAGAAGCGACGTTCGAGTCTCTTTGACGTGGTAATTATCAATGTTCTTCTTTAATCTGATTTCAAACTAAACGTGATTTATGTTAAAGTGATTTACTTTTTCACTTTTGCTTCTTCTGCTTTGTCGTTGAATTAACAGGTTGGTAGCAACAACGTTGGAGGTTGTCATGAAAAAGATGAGTCGAAATGTGAAGTTAAGAATAATGATGCGACTCTGTCGTTGCTAGGGCGCATAAGCTACTTTGAACAAGAAACGAAATCAGATTATAATAAGAAGCAAGAAAAGCTTCATCAAGTTCCTAATCTGGAGCTTACTCTTCGTTCCTGCTTGGGACAATTAGTGTGACTTATATAAATCAGTGATGTGTTATATATAAATGCATATAAAAATTGTCTCAGGAATTATTAATGTACCCTTTTATCTGTTCTCAAGTGTCAACTCATATGGTCAAAGAAACACATTGTTCTTTGCAGCAATTGTAGTGATAGTCGTTATTAGTCCCTATTATCTGTGGAATAATCAGATCCTTTATATATAATGGTTGACTAAAATTATACAACATATTTATATGCAAATAAAATCTCTGTGGAATCCACATTTAGGCTACGTAATTAATGAGATCATTCACATCGAATTAGTTTGATTAAATAGTGTTTTAGACTTTCACTCAGAGCCCAAACCATTATCAAGAGTATATATGTATCTCTGATGTTTGTTATTTTTAGTAAGGGATTCAGTGAAAGAAAGAATCACTAACCACAGAAAAACCAAATGTCCGAAATATCAAACATTTGGATCAATGTTTTATAACTCATTTTGAGCGTAATAACTCTTATATAAGTAAATCAGAAGAGATAAATAAAGAGAAGCTACAAATTCTTAAAAGGGACACCTAAAAATTCAATATTGCAGATTATTTCCTGATAGACCAGACAAAAGAGATGACACATGATACAACTTTTTCCTTGTAAATAAAGTGATGAGCCAAATGGAAAGAGATATCATTAGGTAAAAATTCCAGAAAAATAACCCATAATTGTTACTGATTAAGATAGAAAAAGGTTGACCTAAAAAGAATAAGTACACATTACAGTTTTTTCTAATTATTATAATAAAATTCATCATCTTCGCTCACGTTAACATCAGTTAAAGCTCGGCAAACAAGATATTCTTATTCTTAAATAATTTTTTCTCTTTTTCTCATTAATGACATTTGGCATGTAATTCATATATATATATATATATATATATATATATATATATATATATATATATATATATAATTGCAAACAAATTATGCATATGCAAAGGTTTCGATAAGGCAAATTTTGTTTCTGGAAGAAGAAATTGGAAATTCAGTAGTTATTACTATATATTGGCTTAAGAAATGTCAAAGAGAACTTATCCATTTTTTTTTGTCCCTCGCGCGTGGAATACTATTTTTTTTTTCGCATAAACAGAAGAAAAGTAGAACGTGCATTGCACTGCAAGTTGAACACTAAAACTTGTTAATTAGTAGTTTTCTTAATTTAACATAATTTAACAAAATTGAGTGTTTGACAACAGATCACACCCATATTCTGTAAATATTTCAGATCCTTCGTAAGTGTGGTGCTGATTTCTTCTACACTGTCAAAGTTTTAGAGTCCTTCACTGCTGAACAAAATAAATTTAACAAAATTAGACAAGTAAGAGTAATCAATAATTTTTATTTCACTACCAAAAACTGCTTAAGATATTACTCGTTCGTTCGTACGTATTCATAAAGTTTTAGTTGCAAGTTGGTGAAGGCTGTTTCTTCTAGGAACTTCGTTTCTGTGATTCTGATTTGTGAGTACAATTAATGAGTAACAACTTTTTTTTTGTGATGTGATTCGCAATTAACATGTTTGGAAGTGACGAGAAGGGAAATCCCTTTCATGCACATTATCTATATATATGTATGTATATGTAGCCGAAGATAGATACCAGCATTGGCACCATATACCATATGCTTCCTCTCACATCATTCAAAATGATGATGTGGATGTGCAGAAACAGACTCGTATGCTTTTCAGAACAAACCATATGGCCCCCCACATCAACACAGACATTTTTGTCTTCACTATGCTACCTTTCTCGACCATAAATTTAGTAAAACAAATCAACAACATACATAGAATCACACTCCTAAATGAGCCAAATTTTCGATCTGCTTTTATTTCCAACAAATTATTACTATCCTTCTGATAGGTTTACAGAGAAAAAAGGACACGCTTACTTGAAATTCTTAACAGAAAAACTTTCGATTTAAGGATCATATTGCACTCGTTTGAATCAGTTTTAACTATCGACTCTGATACCACTTGTTAGTTTTATAAAGGAAGTTTCACTTGGGAGATAAACACTAATGAAACCTGAATCCAACCATATATATATATATATATATATATATATATATATAAAAGATATACACACTCTCAACCAAAAACCTTAAGACAATAAGTTTATAAGTACTTAAACTCTACTTGGATATCCAACACCTACTTTGACTCACTATTAATCGTATGTTTTCTTTTACTTTTTACAGATCCCTTAATTTCTCTGTGTCTGAGTTTGATTTTGTTATAATTTAATTTATGAAATTAATTTTCTAAGAATCAATATATATTTAATTTTTAAAATTAATTAAATAGTAAAAAATGAAAAACAATTGATTATTGTTTCTAATTCCTTAATTTCATGATTGATTTTCTAAGAAATTGTGTTTCTGACTTGACAGAACTCATTTATTATCTGATATATATATATATATATATATATATATATATATATATATATATATATATATATATATATATATATATATATAATTGC
>Ga0214542_1002035_pt1 | contig 41935 bp, 16 predicted proteins | sample CNSS1metaG_FD_160096 | JGI IMG/M metagenome (GOLD analysis project Ga0214542, IMG submission 160096) | Root nodule microbial communities from cowpea collected in UCLA plant growth center, Los Angeles, California, USA - CNSS1 | ecosystem: Host-associated > Plants > Roots > Nodule | place: USA... | reverse complement strand
TTTTTTTTTTTTTTTTTGTTTATTTTCTTGTGTTTTTTTTTTTTTTTTTTTTTTTCATTCAAAACCTAGCGACCTTAATTGCAGTTTCCATCTTTTGGGTTTCCTCCTGAATGCTCCAAATTGTCTCTTACTTACACGTTTTCATTATTAGAATAGCAAAAATACAGTCCACATTTATCACGGATAAAATCCGTTGCGAATGATAAATAGATATTTCCTGTTACTTGGGCCTTTGTCCAAGATAATCTAGCAATTGCTTCCACGCCACATTTGGGAGCTTCTCCATGCACCCCCAAATCTTTTTCTGTACCCCCAATAATTACTCTTTTGATCCTTTGTTTTTTTCACCTTAAATCAATTTTACCGCCTCCTTCTCCACCTACTTCCCCGTCCTCTTCATGGGCCTCCCCCAACCCTCTCCCAGCTCAACCTCCTTCGCCACACTACCTTCGACCCCTCCCTCAGCGACATCAACGATAACCACATTTTTAATTTTAATTTTTTTTAGAAACGGATTTCAGAATCTGTTTTATATTTTTTTGAAACGGATTTCGATATCCATTTCACAAATTTGATTTTTTTTTTGAAACGGATTCCGAAATCTGTTTCACAAATTTTAATTTTTTTTTCTAGAAACAGATTTCAGAATCCGTTTCATACTTTGCTGAAATGAAATTTGAAATCCGTTTCATACTTTTCTGAAACGGATTTCGAAATCTGTTTCACAAATTTTAATCTTTTGTGAAACGGATTTCAGAATCCGTTTCATACATTTCTGAAACAGATTCTGAAATCTGTTTCACAAATTTTAATTTTTTTTTTGTGAAAAGGATTTTGGAACCCGTTTCATACATTTCTGAAACGGATTCCAAAATCCGTTTCATAAATTTTAATTTTTTTTTGTAAAACGAATTTCAGAATCCTTTTCATACTTTTCTGAAACGGATTTTGAAATCCATTTCATAAATTTTAATTTTTTTTTTAAAACGGATTTCAAATCTTTTCATACTTTTCGGAAACGGATTTTGAAATCCTTTCATAAATTTTAACTTTTTTTTGTAAAACATATTTCGTTTCATAAAAGAAACATAAAAATTGATGAAAGATTTCGAAACCTGTTTTATACTTTTTATTAGAATCAAAAGAGTAATTATTGGGAATAAATGAGAAGATTCGGGGTTGGAGGCCTCCAGGGGCTGTCTTCCTGCAACCCATAATTGTTAGAATATAACTTTGCTCTCCTGGGTTCAGCAGGGTAGGGGGAGGTGGCGGGAGGAGGTAGAGGAAGGGCGGGGAGGGGGAGGGCGGAGGGGTTTCGGAATCAGTGGGGGAAGATGGGGAGGTGGAATTTTGTCTTTGATTCACTTCCGAATTTCGGAACCTTCTCTTTCAACCTAAAAATTTGTCTTTGATTAGTGGCCGTGGAGGTGCTGCGCGGGGCTGGGTTTGAGTGAATGGAGGTGATGAAATATATGTGTAGAAGAGAAGGGATTTTTATGTGCGGAATTGGGCAGTCTGTAGCTTTCCCTTCGAAATCCAAACCTAGAAAAATTTGTCTTTGATTGGTGCTTGTGGAGATGCTGTGCGGGGTTGGGGTTTCGGTGAATGGAGGTGATGAAGTATTTGTGTGCTATTGGTGAGCGTGGATGGTTCAGGAAGTGAGGAGAAGGGATTTGTGTGTGGAATTGTGCATTGTGTGTGGAATTGTGCATTGTGTGTGGAGTGATGAATGGGTACTGGAATTTGTGTAGGTGGGGGGAGACCTGCGTGTATTGCGGGTGAAGAAGCCAACGAAGAAGAACATTCAGGATTGCGATTCTGGAATGCATTTACCTGCATAAGCGCATAACCGCATAAATGCTTTGTCTTGGCAAAGCATGCATCACCGATGCGATCCCCATGAATATTTGCCTCACATCCTCATATTCCTGAACAACAGCATGTACAAGACACTAATGGAAGTGGCACTCTTATGATCAAATATAGTGCATCCCACAAGATGCAACAAGTATGCTTGCAAACTCCCATCCTGATAAAACTCAGCCAGTTAAGCCTAACACGTGCCCCACGACAATGCCTCATTCTTGAGGTGGCATTTTCTTGAACAACTCTCAGCAACTCCACCAAAACCGTCGCCGCTACGACGAACTCCACACATATGGATAAATTGCCCCACAATGGGGATATGTTGCAATGCGATACATCATCCAATGCTATGGTCATCTCATCGACCAGAAGATGGAAGGGAAGGTGTTGGTGTCTTTATGCCGCCTCTCCACAAAGGTCAACATCAACTCCTTCTCGGTGGTATCATAACTTATGATGCCCAAGGACAACAAACCATCATTGAGTATATGCCTCAATACTAGGGTGAAAAACACCAAATTCATTTAACTTTCGGTCATGAGACCAATTTCAATTCTCCATGATCGTAACAGATACATCGATATATATGTATCCTAACATATATTGTAATTTATATATCCTAATGTATATATAAATTGTTAGGATGCAATTTATATATCCTTACACACACATATTGCATATATATATATATATATATATATATGCAATATGATCATCAAAATAACATCAAACTCAAATTTTGTATACTAACCTTGCCACCTCATAGTCTGCATGCCACGTGATCCACATAAGAACACAGAAAAGAGTGTACGATGAACCTCCGAGAAATCCTTGTGGCTGCTGATCTCCCCCTACAGCTATAACCACAGGGTTTGTATACTAACCTTGCCACCTCATAGTCGGCATGCCACGTTATCTACATAAAAACACAGCAAAGAGTATCCCATGAACCTACGAGAAATCTTTGTGGCTGCTGATCTCCCCCTACAGCTATAACCAGAGGGTCTGCACCAAAGCTATTGGGGTATGCTTGCCTTCACCTTGGCTTGCACCACCTCTTGTCCTCACCATGTTTCTCTACATTACATAATTCTCATATCAATGTATTAAACAAATGATAGATTCACTAATATATATGTTTCAAAAAACATTAAAAAACAACATTCATGAATGTTGTTTTTTAATGCGTTCCTAAATGGAGATTCTAAATGGACATTCTGGGAAGTTATTTCTAGATTTAGAAATATGTTTCGGAATGTACATTTTGAAATTCATCAGAAAAGCAACATTATGGAATGTATCTTCAGATCCAGAAACACCTTTCGGAATATATGTTTTGAAATGATGATTTTTAATGCATTCCGGAAATGCACATTCCTAATAATGGAACTCTCTTGTACTAGTTAGTTAACAATCAAATAATAGTATCAGCTTTTTCTCTATAGATTGCACTTTCGGAAGCAAAAGCTACATCAGAAACTACTCATATTGAGATTCATGGTTCTACCGTGTTTGGAGTTGCTGCAGGATTAATTCCATATCTTCATCATAATCATACTTGGAGTGGCACATATCAGGTTTCCCTTCCTCCCCCTCTATCTATTACTATCTAAAATATTGCACTTCTATGAATGAAATGTGTTCCTCTGCCAACCTGAAATTCCTATTGTTTTGCTCACTGTAGTGTGCAATAGGTAGGCAAGCTATGGGAAATATAGCATTTAACCAGGTAAGGAGAGTTTTCTTGTATGACTTAGTTCAACAATTTGTATGACTTCACGAAATTATTTTCCCATTTCTTTTTTGAAACTCATCAAGTTTAGACTGTTGTTTCGAATGAATCAATTCTCAATAACTTCACCATAATGCATGCATGCAAGTGGTCACAAGCATATAAATTTGTTCACGTGGATCTAGATTTAAAATTCTAAACTTGCACATGGTTACATTTTCAAAATAAGATCTGAATGCACATGGTTTGTTGAGTTACTTTATTGCTTCACTCAAACTTTTTATTAGAGCAGGGTTAGTCAGGGTAAAGAAAAATCTATAGCACATAAGTAATGAATTTATATCTGTCTTTTTGTAGGATTCCCGGATGGACAGCTTGCGTAACGAACTCACTTATCCTCAAGAACCTTTAGTGACAACAATGACCATTGAGCTGGTGAGTATAATCTCATTGTTTACTTGTTGATGATTTAAAGGGCTTTGATTTTTCTATTTCATTTTAGATTGGATATGATAAACTTGGAGCCGGTCAAAATGCCATGGTTGCTGTAATGAAGAATGAATCAAGTGAAAATTCTATTACCATGAACAAGGCATCTCTTGATCGTGGGTTTGGTCGTTGTTTAGTTATGAAGAAGTATGCAATTTTATTTGGTGATTTTATGCTTTCTGTCTCTGCATATTTTATCGTCCAAGCTTTTGAAGGTAGCATTCTTGACCTTTATGTTCCCATCTGTTTAGGCATACTGCCGTCATTCAGAAGTATGGGAATAACACATCAGATCGAATACTTAGGCCTAATAGAGCTTCTAACACTGCCGGGTGTATGCGGGTAATGTCTTCTAAGTGAATAGAAATTAATTATTATTTCATTTTACTGTAGCTATTTGCTTGTGTTAGGTTCAATTTATTTTATAATCCATTGGATAAACTGACGTTAAGTATTCATCTTTGTAAAGTGGCACCGTCAGTAACTGTTTTTCTTAAAGTAAATTTTATAAATACAATTCTTAGTTTTAAAAGTTTATAAAGTGTATATCAAGTTATGATCCTGGTGTAGATGAATAGCTGTCAACATGTACACGTACATGTTTCATTGGATTAACTTAATGAATTCAACCATCTTAATTAAACTAATTAAATTGGTTTGGTTAATTGGCTCTTTTCGTTATTAATTTTTGAACCAAACCAATTATAATTTTCTCAAAGTTATTCTTCTTCAACCTAAACCCATCTGATGACCATATTAATTGTTTAACTGTCGCATTAATACATTTTAAACTTTTTAACTTATATTTGTCTTATATTGTTGTCCCTTTTTTTCATTTCATTCATGTTCATCCTTTTATGATCTTATCTAGTTATCAAGTGTCTTAATTTGGTCATTTTATTGTAAAACTTATTATATTTTGGGTTCACTCGATGAATATCATTAGAATAGAAAGAAAACTTTTATTAACCTTTCAATGAAAGGAATACATTGCTAAAAGTTGACTATGCTTTTTTTACAGAATAGAAGGACCAGAGAATAGCCGTTAAGAAGAGTTAGTTGTAACTGACTGCTCTAGTTAGTTGCACATTTAACTAACAAAACAACAAAAGCGGAAAAAACAAATAGATAGGCCTAACAGATAAATACAATGAGAAATATCTCTAATAAATGTATAATGTCTAACTATAAATAAAATAAATGATCGGCCAGTAAAGAATAATAAATAGTTTTACTCTGCATTAATACAATTAAAAATTTATATAAAGTAAAGAATAGGTGCAGGTCAGTATTGCCAACATGGTGTGGATAACTTTGTCTGTTAAGCATGAGGACAAGGATTCGGCCTCAAGTTTGCATGTATGATAAAACATTTTTTAATGGATCTCACTCAACTTCTCAGCTGTAGTTTTATGGGCTGGTTGTTGAGCATTGAACTCAGCCATGAAGGTGTGCATCTGATTGGCAAAATCAGAAACCATTATGCTTTGTTGTTCAAGTTTTAAGTACTGAGTATAAATGTTGTATGTCCTTAGTGTACAGATTTATCTTGGACCACAAATCATAACAAGTAGTTGATATATTAAATGTCTTAGATGGCCATGAGTTGATTTTATAAATAACAAGCATGGATATAACATTTGCGCACCATTTTGATCAGGAATGATAGGATTAATCACATGCCTCTTATGCTCCTCGTTTAATTATATTTGTATATCTTTCTTAAAATATTGTAACTTGTAGCACATATGAAACTATCTATATGTAGTGTTAAAATTAGTATAATTCTGTTCTAATCATGTGTAAACCAGACTACTGAGTTAACACCCTACACAATTCCTTGTACTCCATGTGTCTGGGTATTATTGATTTTAATTATATAGTTGTCTGAAATTGTTTCCTATGCCATTGGATGTTTTCTTGCTTGCTGTAGAAACTTGATGATGATGGTATGGTTGCTCCTGGGGAAATTATTGAGACAGGTGACATCTATATCAATAAACAATCACCAATCGATACACATACTCCAAGAACAGTATCTGCAGGAAATTTGCCTGATAGGTTTGCATTTTGTTTTTAATTTTGGTTTGAATGTTGTAGTTTATATGTTGGTTCACATTTTCCCAATGTTTTCCTTTTAAGCAGTGCATATCGGTCCAATGCCCAATCATTCAAGGGTCATGGAGGAGAAGTAGTGGATAAGGTGGTTCTATGTTCTGATGAGAATAATAACTTGTGTATCAAATTTTTGATTCGTGATACTCGAACACCTGAGGTAGTGTCGTTTTCGGTTTATTATGATTTAGTGTTTTTGATTAGAAATAGTGTATTTATTTATAGTCTGAGTTTGTTGCATTAGATTGGTGATAGATTTAGCGACAGACATGGGCAAAAAGGTGTTTGTGGAGCTATTCTCCCACAAGAAGACTTTCCATTTTCTGAGAATGGCATTTGCCCCGATTTGATGTTCAATACTTGTCTTTTCCCCCCAAGGTACTTAACTCATTTTACGTGTCATTTTTCCACATGATATTTATTATATATAGTTGGGGAACCTATCTATGCAGAGAACCTACCAACTTTACTTTTGGGCAAATAACTGATACAATATATTTGAGATAATTTTCGATTGTTGTATGTTCCTTCAGTGCCATGATTAAGGCTACTCCATAGCTAGCTGAATAGCTTTACTACGATGTCAAATTTTCACCTTTCCTACTGGAAACAAATTGTATTTGTGTAAGACTTGGAAAATTGGAAACCGAATGTTATTTAAAATGGTCAATTGGTACAAAGTTGCATGCAAATACAATTCGTACAGTCATATTTTTACCAAATGCTAAAGAATTAGGAAACAAATGGTGGGCTAATTATGTGATAGGGACTTTGGTACATCAGGTAGTGTGAGATATTTGGTAGAGTATTTAAGTGTCTGGTTATTCTCCCTTAATAGTTTGAAAATGGGTTCCAAGACGCTTGATTATTTATTAATGACTATGAAACGCAACAATCAGCACATTTTGGGGTCTCACATTTCTTATTTAAGTCAATAATAAACTTAATGTAAATAACCAATAGGATCTGTATTCTGAACTTTAAAGACTATAGCTTTTTTTTTATATATATAAATAAAATTGTAACCTTTATGTAATACAAGCTATTGTTAGAATACTTGTCTAGATTTGATAATCCTGTTTGTCTAGTTATAATTTTCTCATGTGCCTATTGCATATAATCAATTTTGTTTTTAATGAATAAATACATAATATAACATGTTTTAAGATGGGAACTTATTTTTGGTTAATGGAATCAGTGCTGGATGGCTGTTAGAGCTTCTTGGAGGGAAAGCAGGAGTCTCATGTGGTAGATTTATTCCCAGCAATGCTTTTGGGGAAGAAAGTGGTGATGCTGCCAGCACTCAAGCCCTCGGGTATATTGATTGTCTCTTGTATGACATTCATTTTGTGATTTGTCCAATATCTGTATTCTCACAGTTTCATGCTCTTACAGTGAAATTCTTGTGAGTAAAGGATTCAGCTACACGGGGCACGAACTCCTTTATTCAGGTTTTTGCTTTCTTAGTTCATATATTGTCATTGGATTTGTATGTATTTATTGTTAAATGTCATTGTGAAGCCGATACTTCAACGTTAAATGTCATTGTTGTATGTATTTACATAACGAATCCCATGCTACTCTTATATACAGTTCACCCGTATTTGTGGAGCATCCAAGTCATTTAAAAAAAAATGAAAAATCAAACATAACTAGTATATGAGCATGTAAGATAATAATATCGAAACATCTTCTATTGATGAATTTCAAAAAGAAATGAGATTATACTATCGCTATTTGTAGGCGGTAGGTAGTGACTCATGTTCACAATGATTTTAATTTTAATTTCTTTTATAGTAATGTTTTAGAAATTTGTTCTCAATTTAAATTTGCAACATTGCAATTATATATGTTTATTGCGTTTTATGGAACATATCTTGATAGTAGGGAATGATTTATGTTGACAATGATTTTAATATTAATTTCTTTTATAGTGATGCCTTTCAAGTTTGTTCTCAATTTTAACTTTCATAATTGCAATTATATATTTTTATTGCGTTTTATGAATTTCAGCACATATCTAGATATGTATCTTATACATATATTTTAAAATATTTGTATTGCTGTATCCAATATACCTATGCTTATTTCTTAGACTTTTGTCATTGCTTGTGGTGAGAGTTTGATATTGGTAAGAAAATATGAACAATGTATCTTTTAGAGCAATACATCACAGTTAAAAAACTTATTCTTGAAATTTGGTTGTGAATTGACTTCTATTTTGTCTAAGAAACTACTGCACGATCATAGGTTTTCTAAATTTCTATTTCATTTACAGTTTTTTCTTTAGTATTTCATTTTTTTTTATAAATACTATAATAAAAAGAAAAAACTATAAATGAAAGTTTTTGTCTCATATTTGAATTGCTGGAAAAATATCGTACACATCGATATGAAAAGAAACTATTTGATATGTGAAGACATAATTTAATGTATTTTTTTTTTATTTCTATAAAATTCTATCTAATCTTATAGAAATAATAGAAATTTATGAAAAAAAATATGTTTCATTTTAATTTTAAAAAAACTTGTTTGGTGGAACTTAAAATTCGTATTAAGGACCTTCTGAGTTCCTTATTGCATTTCAGTTCTCTTGTTTTTCTATAAATACTTTAGTTTGTATACAATTAATGCTATTACGATTTTATACGGGTGTTAATTTTCCTTTTCATTCTCAGGTACGCTAGGTTGCCCATTGCAACATTCATATATATTCATGGGTCCAATTTACTACCAGAAATCGAAACACATGGTTAGTGAAATCGTTTCAAGGAATATTTACTCTAGTACCTACCTGCCACAAAATACCAATGAGGGTGTTAGAATCCCATAAATATTCAATATGTATGTCTAGTCCATTTCTCTATGTTACCATACGTGTTTGTTCTTTCATTCTTTAGAAAACCTTGAACTACTATTGGCTTGATTCATCAAGTATGAAGTTTTTCTACTTTACAATATGAAAGAATGGGTGTTAATTCCGTGATAACTGCCCCATGTCTAAACACAAGGCTGAGACAATTAATGTTGCAAGTCTAAGGATTTAGAATCAATCTATTTATATTGGAAAGAGAAAATAATTTCCCTAATTATATCTGGAAGAATGCTGGAAATATAGTGTGTAACACACTTCCCAATACTCTCTTCTATTGGATGAAATTCATGTGAGTACCACTAAACATATTGTTATATTATTCCCCCATTTGGTGCGTCCCATTTCCAAACTAGCTTAGACATGCATAAATTTCAAGCAAACGCTACTGTCAAGCACGAAGGGCTGACCAACCAAGTGCAGTTGAGAAACAAGAAGAGGGGACAACACACCAAATGCAACTGCGAATTGTTAAACTCTAGGATTAGATCCAATACAAATCTAATAAAATAGATTGGATCTAAAATCTAGATCCATTTTAACTATTTCAAATTAAATGACTTTTCCAATCTAATTTAAATTTAGATTTTACACTCCCAATTTAAATTTAGATCTAAATAGGACTAAATTAAGCCAAACTCAACTTCATGTGGACTCGGTCTGGTCAGACCCAACCTGACCTAGGTTTGGCCTAGCCCAACACTACTGACTTGATCTCGGCCGAAATAAGGATTACTTGAGCTTGGCCTATTAGTCTTGTCTAATGTTGACATATTCTATAGAATTTCAGACTTAGTGACAGTTTCAGATATACTTACTTTACAATTATTAGGCGGTTATGATTGTAATTGTTATATTTGATTTTGTATTTTGGGCTGTGTGAAGTGTTATCATTGTCTGCTAATGGGTCTGTATGTCTTCTTTTTTGGTAGTAGCCGTTTGGGCAGATGCAACAGTCTATACTCCTGCTATTACAGTGTTTTTTTTTTTTTTTTTCTTGTTTTTTTTGTGTTTTTTTTTTTTTTTTTTACTTTTGTTACACACACTTTAAATTAAAAAATGGATCCCTATACTTGACATCATTTTTCAATTTGATCACAATACCAAGAAACTTATATTTTGTTCGTACATGAGAAATGCAAAAGGAGTATATCTCGACTGTTATGTGGATGAATCCTTCACATGCAAAGACTCAAATGCTGCAAAGCGAAAGTTCTAGACAAGGCAACATGTTTAGGACACTAGGAATTGATTTGCTATATGCATGCAGACGAAAATTGAAGTATCAGTTTCAGGGACCCGATTCTTAGTTTAACCAGTATAATTGCTTGGGGAAATTAATATTTTTCTCTTAGATCAGTTGTAACTTGCCTGTGTATGTAAGTTAACAAGTAACAACTCTGGTATTGATCAGGTGCTTGATAAGATGCATGCTCATGGTAAAGGCCCTCAAATTCCGCTAACTAGACAGCCAGAAAAAGGTAGAACTAGATATGGAGGTTTAAATTTATACTATAATTGTTAGAATTAATTTTTATTTTCTACTGTTCTGATCATTCCCAGTTTAAGTAGTTGTCTGGCTTTAACTACGTGTAATTTATCTATTTATATTAATTAATCAAAGGTAGCTTCACGTCATTCTCTTTTTATAATGATTTCCAGGTATTCGTTTGGGAGAAAGGGAACGTGATTGCTTGATTGGATATGGTGCCAGTATGTTGATTTATGAGCGCCTTATGTTGTCTAGTGATCCTCTGGAGGTCCAGGTAATAAAACATGTTTGCATTCTTGATTGCATTTGAATAGTGTCACTCCACTTTCCAGTACTTTCATTTGTAAAATATCATCGAATGGTTTATAACACAACTTTTATTGTACATAATAGGGCTTGATGTGTTCATTCTTGTTGTTTTATACGGTGTCACTAAGCACGTCCCATGAATAATGATCTAAATGGTAAAGGGATATGAAGAAAGCCGTTGGAAGAAAGATGTTAAGATGGATTTTATGATAAATAATATCTTTGAAGATTTGGTCTTTAATTGAGCCTAATTGCATTCTCACATAGTGAAATAAGGTTTTCGTTTAATATAATAAATATTCCCATTAACTATTTACATGTTAACTGAGCCTTGATACAGTACATATTTGTAACCAATATATTTCGGCCAATTATCAGATCTCATAAAGTTAGGTGAAGTATGTACTCATTAATCATTTGAATTGACAAATCCAATCTTATTGTCTCCAGATTGGATTTGTCTCTTAAAAAAGTGATAATTTATCTCGACGCGTTTGCGCCTTTAATGAAAACATTATAGGCTATATGCTATGTAACCTTTTTATGTTCTGTAAATCAAACTGACTGATTATAGTTTCCTTTTTACCCAGGTATGTACAGCATGTGGGTTGTTAGGATATTACAACCATAAGCTGAAAACTGGTGTTTGTTCATTTTGTAAGAACCGCAACAATATTTCTACCATGAAGATGCCATATGCCTGCAAACTCCTGATTCAGGCAAGATGTGTTAGACTATCATTAGAGTTGCACCCTTTGCATCACCCCTGTACCTTTAGTTACTTGATTCTATGTATCGTAAATTTCAAACTGCTCTTCACTTAATTGAAAACCATTCCAAATTGGCTAAACGCGCTGAGTTGATATGTCAACGTAAGAAAAAATAAATTATAAACTTTGTTTTAGTGGCTTCTGTTGTCTGGAGATTTACAGAAGTTTCTTATGACTTGCAATATTTTCTTTTCTTCGGTTGATTTTGTCTAACTGTTTTTTTTTATCAATTTGATTTGATTCTCAATTTTCAGGAACTCCAATCAATGAATATTGTACCACGCATAAAACTGGAAGATGCGTGAGATTATCCAATTCAGGGGAATGCAGATATACTGTTTGGGAAAATTACAAGGCAGGAAAAAGGCCATTAAACACTGTTCATGAATTTCTGCTGCTGCTTTTTGTATATTAGCCTCCTCAATTTTGTAGTGACCACGAGGATGATTCTGAAAAGATTCTGCAGAGACTCGCTTAAACTCATGTAAAATCGCTGATTAAGAGACGGTTCAAGTTCTGTTAGAAATTAGAAAAAAGGCCAAAAGCGACACTGGATTTGTTTGTTTCTAACTCGCCATTTATGCAAAATGCACCTTGGTAACAATTTCATGGTTCACTGATTCTCTTGCATGTTTTTGTCTATTTTAGTCGTTGATTTGCGTTATTTTATCGTTCTTTATTATTTCCGTTCCCTTACGATTTGTCCATTTCCTTTCTTTGGCTAGTTCCTCTCTCTTTCATAGACAGGGCAAATTTGGCAAATTTTCATGCACCCTCTCAAAGTTACCAAAATTACCCTCTCGAAAATCAATATAGGCATTGATAGTGAAGTGTGTGGTGGTTTTGTGGTGGTGCTTAGTGGTGGTGTTTCATGGTAGTTGTCGGTGGTGGTAGGAGGTGATGTTGGTGCATTGCGTTTTCAGTGAGTTTTTGTCTAGTGTTTTTTAGTTTTAGTTTTGGATTCTGCAATCTAGAGACTTCTCGAATTACACAACCAGAACTTCAAATATATTTTCTTTTTAAATTTTGGAATATACAATTCATGATATAAATAATGATTTTTATAATGTTCAATTTAAAATATAATTTATATTCTAGATTATACATTCTAAAATATAAAATTAGTGCTTTTTTCAAACATTTTGATCTTTTATCTATGTAATTGTAGAATAGTGTAAGGTTTTAAGGTGCTTTGTAATCACTATGCAGTTGAAGTATATTAGATGTCGGACATGGAAGAATACGATATAATGAAGTTTGTTAAGGTCAAATCATCAAATTTGTTACGATTAGGCAACCTATCTTTGTTAAAGGTCAATTTTGTTTTGGTTAGATGACCCAAACTTGTTCTAGTCAGGATGACCTACCCTTGTATTAATTAGAGGATCAATCTTTGTTAAGATTAAATAAGACAACCTTATCAGACCCTTTAGTCTATGCAAGACCATTTAATGATTTTGATGATAACAAATACTCTAAGTAAATTTATGGTATAAATACACATTTGGTACCCAAACTTTTTCGGAAAGTTCAATATGGTACCCGAACTTTAGGAATGTTCAATTTGGTACCCCAATTTTCTAAAAAGGTTCAATTTGGTCCTCTCCGTTAAGTTGGAGTTAACACCGTGTCCGTACAGGACACGTGTCAAGCCATGAAATTTTTATTTTTTTTTAAATTTTTTTTAAAAAATTAATTTTTTTTTTCAAAAAATTAATTTTTTTTTTTCAAAAAATTTAAAAAAACTGCCACGTGTCAGTTTATCATCGTGCCACGTGGCAGCTTACAAACATGACACATGGCAGTGTAATAGTTGTTTTCAATTTAGTACCCCAATTTAAATTTTTGGTTCAATTTAGTACCCAAATTTTTTAAAATGATCCAATTTCGTCCTTTCCTATTTGAGACCAAATTAGTAAATAAGCTTAATTATAATTTATATAAACATGTTAAAATAATTGTTTTGAATTTATACATCAAATCACTATACCTAAATACTTAAATTATTTTATTTTTTTCATTTTAACCTTTGTAATTTTTTATACATGAAATTTTTTACGATTGTAAAAAATAAAATAATTTGAATATTTAGGTGTAGTGATTTGATGTATAAATTCAAAACAATTATTTTAACTTGTTTATATAAATTATAATTAAGCTTATTTACTAATTTGGTCTCAAATAGGAAAGGACGAAATTGGATCATTTTAAAAAATTTGGGTACTAAATTGAACCAAAAATTTAAATTGGGGTACTAAATTGAAAACAACTATTACACTGCCACGTGTCATGCTTGTAAGCTGCCACGTGGCACGATGATAAACTGACACGTGGCAGTTTTTTAAATTTTTTGAAAAAAAAAATAATTTTTTGAAAAAAAAATTAATTTTTTGAAAAAAAATTAAAAAAAAATAAAAATTTCATGGCTTGACACGTGTCTTGTACGGACACGGTGTTAACTCCAACTTAACGGAGAGGACCAAATTGAACCTCTTTAAAAAATTGGGGTACCAAATTGAACATTCCTAAAATTTGGGTATCACATTGAACTTTTCGAAAAAGTTTGGGTACCAAATGTGTATTTATACCTATTATTATTGTTGTTTTATACAAATGCAAACATCAGTTTAAAACTTTTAAAGAACCACGCCATGCTTGACTGAAATTCATTAAACACTTTTTCAATACACGTTCTTATGAAACATCAAGACTTTAAAGCACCGATGTGCTGTCATAAAACTAAAAAAGTTTTATTTTTCAAAAAAATTAAATCAAACATCTATTACTTATATTTTTCGTCAAGAAAAAACCTAAAGAATACAGTGGGTGAAAACAGTGAAAAGAAAAGTATAATGAATCAAAATAAAGTAAAAATAAAAGTGTCAAGTCTAAGAGAGATAAAAAAATAATGTAAAATTTAATTATAAGATAAATAATCCATTAAAAGAATTAAACATTCACTCGTAATTATTTAGGCTTAAATACCTTTTTAGTCCTCATTTTCGTAGTGTTTGTTGCGGATGGTCCTCATTTTGACAGAATGTTTTAAATGGTCCTCACTTTTACAGAATGTTTAAAATGGTTCTCATTTTCGCAATTCGTGTTTTATTTAGTCATTCTCTATAACGCTGTTTAAATCATTAACAGAACATTGTACACGTGTCACAATTTGTATTAGGGTGTATTATGTGTACTGTATATGTGTGATAATTAGGTATTTGGGGATAAATAAGTGAGTTAGGGTTTTGGTAAGGAATGTTTGGGCAGTTGGTGAGTTTTGGAAATCTTGTTCCTCCGTTCCCAATTGTTGCTGCAATCTTCTTCTTCCTGCAATCCCATTATATAGGTATGTTACGGTCCCAATCTTTTTCCTTTACCTCTGGTTGTAATCGTTGAAGGCAACCGTGTTGTATCACTTCGTGCACTGTTGGTGGTTCAACAAGAAATAGATTAACCCCGATTTGTAGCTGCAGAGAGATGGTAGCTTTGAGGATGACAAGAACTCCAAAGAATATTGGTAAAAAAATTTGGGTACAATCTATTTTTATTTTTGTGTTAATAATAAATTGGTTTTAATTTTTGGTTTATTGATTTACAGAGTAATGGTTCCAATAATGTGGGCTACAACTTTTTCAAATGGTGGTGTTGATGAAAAGGATGTCATCATCATAACACAAATGAGGCATATTAATGATTTGGATGATTTGGAGAAGTCATTGAAGGTTGCTTAGAAGAGACTGCAATTAGTAACAGGGTTCACTTGTGTTGTTATTGTATTATTCGTACTGTTATTGTGTGTAATCTTTTAAAGTCCAATTTGTTTTGTACTATTATTAAATGAAGAAATGAATTAGTTTGATTATGTTGATATTAGTCCCAACATGTTAAAAATGACATCTTAATCTGAGCATTGAAGTAAGTGATATTGATCTAAGCTTGAAAAAAATTAAATTGATCTAAGTCTGAAAGAAGTTAAATTCATAACATTAATTCATCCTCATCAAAATGCACTACATCAATGTTTTGACAAAAGTGAAATTGAAAGAAGTTTAAGGAAAGTCAAAATGCAGTACATCAATAATGAAATCTACATCAGAAATTTCAAAAAATAACTAAGACGTTTGTAGTTGCTATCATGGTCTCCTCCTAATCTGTAATTTCATCATAAACTGTTGAGATGGTTCTTCTTGTGTTGGTAGTGGTGCTGCTTGACTCTCCACTTCATTCCTTGGTGGTTGAGTTGTTTGAATTTCAGCAGTTGGTACATTCTAAGCAGTTTCAGCAATTGGTGCATTCTTAACAGTTGGTGCATTCTCAGCAGTACAGTACAAGAAAGACGAAGATGAAGAAATTTCCCTAATTGCAAAATTTCCCCTAAATTGAAAAATTAACGTTAATTAGCCATATGTACAGTACACGTAAAACACCCTAATACAAACTGTGTCACATGTACAATGTTCTGTTAATGATTAAAACGACATTATAAAAAATGACCAAATAAAACACAAATTGCGAAAATGAGGACCATTTTAAACATTCGGTAAAAATGATAATCATTTTAAACATTCTGTCAAAATGAGGACCATCCGCAACAAACACTACGAAAATGAGGACAAAAAGGTATTTAAGCCAATTATTTAATAATTAATTGGTTATGAGTTGTAAAATGACGAAATTATACATAAAAATCACTAATAAATGAATTAGTCTTTTTAATCGATGTCTAGGATACCTATAGTAAAGAAATTAAAACTATAAATTTTTTTCCATGTTATTGTAATTTTTGTTATCATATCTAATTTCTTTCTATATTAAAATTATAATAACAAAATAATTACTTTCAAATTTTAAAAAAAAACAAAGGAAGAGAGACAATTATTTATTACAAAAATTACAAATAGAAAGCAACAACGAGTGCATTTTTGTAGAGAATTAAAGTGCGGCAAATTCACTATGCAGGCTAAACTTAGTTTAATCTGACTATTTCTTTTTTTCTCTTTGTAAAAAATTTTATAATCCTACTCAACCAACAAGTTTATAGATTATGAATTGTTTTACTTAAAGATGTTTTATTTTTTTATATATATTAATAAAAAAATTGATTAACTTAACTTATTTATTTTCCATCACAATTAAAACACTGGTTCATCGAATGATTATAAAGATATAATAAAAAATTAAAGTATCAACTTTCATAATTTAATAAACAAAATAAATAAAATTTAAATTATTAAAATATTGTTCATAATATTTTAATATTTAAAACAGCGAAATACAAAAATAATAAATAATTACAAAAACAAATTTAACAAAATAATAAAAAATTAATGAAAAATTATTGTTTGTGAACTACAAATCAACTTATATTCGATCTAATTTAAATTCATACGCGTCTTACGGTCTTCTTTCGAAATTGGGTCCTTCACTCTGAGTTGTTGAGATTTTAAAAATAAAAAGGAAATTTTTAATTGTCCTTAGGTTGATTTTTAGTTTCCAAAAACCAATAGCGGTTGTTAGTTTGAATTTGTTTGGTTTTCAATCTTCTAAAATTGTTATCATTTATTGGTTTTCGCGATGGCTACATCTAATGTGATTAAATATGTTTTTTTCGCTTATTTATAAATGAATTTTGAAATTAGTCCATTTTAAAATATTGGACCAATTTAGTTTTTTATTTTTTGAAATACGTAAATTTAATCATTTTAATCAAATTTTGTTAGAGTTATTTGATGTTTCGTAAATATTTTATATTGTATTTGAGTTATTTTTACTAGTTGACACATTTTTACTTTAATGTTATTTTTGTTTATATTATTATAAAATATATTTGAAATTTCAAATAAATTTAATAAAATTTGATTAAAAATACTAAATCTATATATTTTAAAAAATGAAAGACTAAATTAGTCTAAAATTTTAAAAACTAATTCCAAAATTAACCAAAAGTTAAAAGACAAAAATATATTTAATATTTAATGCTATATAATGTAATGGTTTAATTTGTAAGATAAAGGGTAGACAATAAGTGTTTAGGTGTTTCAATTGGATTTTTTTTAATTTACCGATATAAGTTTTATTGTCTGAATATATATATATATATATATATATATATATATATATATATATATATTATTTTCATTTGACCACCCAAACAACTTTTGAAAGGTTGTGTTTACTTTTACGGGTGCAAAAGAAAAAATTGACGGGTCAATACTGTAACGGATAAGACTAATCCTTGATCTAGTAGGCCGTAAAATATCTATAATAAGACAAAAAACAATAGAAAATCTTCTAACATGTACCATGTTATATTTTAATACTAACTTGCATTATTAAAATACCACTTTACTTAAAAAAAAAATGGACCGACCAGGTAGGAAGGACTATACCTTCTTTTTGTTATATAAAAGAATACACCCTTTTAGAAAGGCAAATTACGTTATAATTAATGTTCATGATAAATCATGATATAAGTTTATTTTTAATAACAAATCATTTTTCTTAAAAAAAATAACAACCATCACTTTAAAATAAATGTTGTAAAAATTTAAATACACCAGTTAAAGGAGATAAGAAGAGAGGATGAAAATAATAATAATAATAAATATAAATGTCTACTCATAAACCAAAGTTTTAAAAATAAATCGATAAAAAATACAACATCAATAAAATATGAATTTAGTTCTAAAAAAAATTGATATTATCTTCAATTCTAAATTTTAAACACAACAAATTTATAGAATTTTATGATAGTTATTTTATTTATTTTCACTTAATGTGAAATTTAAATTCATATTTTAATTTTCATTTAAGGTGTATGAAAAGTGGATAGCACATGAGCTTGTACTGAATCTCAATCATAACGAGAGTTATCCACCGACCATATAAACAACGGAAGCATGTTCACTTGTTCTCATAGTATTGAGTTTGTGAAAGCTTGAAGGCATGAAATGGAATGATTTCTAAGAAATGCGTGTCATACAACATTATAAGTAACCAAAACTTCCCTCCAATCGATTTTGCATATCAGTCTTCAATTTTAACGTTTACATCTTCGACGAATATCAAATTTTTTGACTTTTTGTGTTTGGAGATTAATTAATTATTATTTTCAAAACATGTAAATATTTAAATAGTAAATACACCTAAATTAACTTTTATTTTAATTTTTAAATTTAATTTATTTGAACTTGATAGATATATAAAGAGAGAATAATACACTAGAAACACATAATAATAATCAAACTTTAAGTCTAATCACATAAAAGATTGATATCATTTTTAACTCAAAATCTAAAAATAATAAATTTATGGATATATAGTGCTTAATTTTCTTGTTTCTACCCTATATTATATTAAGACTTGAACTCACAAAATTTGTCTCTAGCATATATAAGACTTCTACCATATATAAGACTTGAACTTGCAAAATTTCAACAATCTATGTCTTGACTGTTATTTTTAAAATTTTAAATCTAATTGATCTGAATTACATCACACTTAACAATAACAAAAAAGTTAAGACTAAGTTAGCATTGTTGTTTAATTTAAATAGATGTAACCTAAATGGGTGTTGGGAATGGTGGATTTTGTGTTCACATGTTGATGTTGAGCCCATCCAATTACCATCGGTTGCCATCATGGCATCATACTTCATAAGGCTTCAATCTCAATGGTCAGCTCAGTTGCTTTTCGTGAAAATAAACCTTCCCTTATCAAGACTTCTTTTCTTTATCTTCCACTCAAAAAAATTAAAGGAAAAGGAAAAAGAAAAAGCGACCAATCTCAGTCTGTTATAGTTAATCTCGTTATTTCTAGTTACCAGGTATTTCGTAAAATTAATAAACACGCTAAATGAAAATTTTATTATTTTTTTAACTTTCTCAATATTAAGCTTATTGGTGGTAACAAAAAGTTGCCCTTTGTAGTTCTTGGTTAGTATGTAGAATAATATGCTATAACTTATTTTATATAAAATATAAAATTATTTGGTGAATTTTAATACTGTACTATTTTATATCCCAACCTCAGCAAAATAAAAGTTTGTCCCTCCACTGAACATGTCAGTAGTCCACACGAGGGTGTTCAATAGGGCAGGTGGACCTAAAATTACGTGCGAGATCTTTCGAAAGGCGTGAAAGGAACCTCGCTAATGTGCACACTCAGATAAATTTTGAGACATGAAGGCTTAAAAATGATTATCGTAATAGATTTGGCATCATTTGGGAAAAGAAGAAGAAAGTAAATTAAAGAACAATAAAAGTTGGTTAGGAAGTATATATCATAGTGAATGAATAAACAATAAAGGAAGTTTACATAAAAAGAAAATGGGGATATTGGATTAAGAAGCATAGCGTGGTATTAATTAAAATTTGTTGAAGATGAAGGTTCTGGAAATGAGGGGCCTGGGGTGTGGGTGACCTGTAGTGTTGGGAATGATTGGTGTGAAAGCATGTGCAGAGGGGAAACAAAATGGTAACAGTGGAAACAAAAATGAAAAATAGAAAAATACGTGCACGTGTCCCTCAACACCAGACCGCCACCCAGGAAACCCCTCCCATATATTTGGCACCGCATTCCTTCTTTTTCCTTTTTTTTTTCTTCATTCACATTCTCAGTGTACAGGGAGGGCCATGTTAACCACCGTCAACAACGACAACTCCTTTTCCGCTTTCAGCGACTGCAACAGCGACAGATCCGCCGAATTCTCCACGCCGTCTTCCGAGAGCCGCCGCCTCCTCATCGCCTGCGCCGCCGACAATTCCGACGAATTCATTCGCCACCTCGTTCTCAACCTCAGTTCCTGTTCCATTGAGGACCAGAAGCAAGCCACCATGGAAATCAGGCTACTCTCCAAGAACAAGGAAGAGAACCGCGTCAAGATCGCAAAAGCCGGCGCGATCGAACCCTTGGTTTCACTCCTATCGTCCTCCTCAGACCTTCAGCTTCAGGAGTACGTGGTGACCGCGATTCTCAATCTCTCGCTCTGCGACGAGAACAAAGAGCTCATCAATTCCTCCGGAGCGGTGAAGCCTCTTGTGAGAGCGCTGGAGACGGGGACGCCGACGGCGAAGGAGAACGCGGCGTGCGCGCTGCTCCGGCTCTCGCAGAGAGAGGAGGACAGGGTTGCGATAGGGAGGGCGGGGGCGATTCCGCCTCTGGTGAAGCTTCTAGAAGGCGGGGGTTTGCGCGGGAAGAAGGACGCGGCGACAGCGCTGTACGCGGTGTGTTCGACGAAGGAGAACAAGGTGAGGGCGGTGAGGGCGGGGGTTATGAGGGCGCTGGTGGAGCTGATGGCGGACCTGGGATCGAGCATGGTGGACAAGGCGGTGTACGTGGTGAGCGTGGTTGTTGGGGTGGTGGAGGGGAGGGCGGCGCTGGTGGAAGAAGGGGGGATTCCGGTGCTGGTGGAGATAGTGGAGGTGGGGACGCAGAGGCAGAAGGAGATCGCCGTTGGGGTTCTGTTGCAGATTTGCGAGGAGAGTTGGGTGTACCGTACTATGGTGGCACGCGAAGGAGCCATTCCACCCCTCGTTGCTTTCTCACAGTCACACTCCAATCGCCCCAGACACAAGGTGAACCTCACCACCACCATGCATCACTTTTATATTTTTTTATTAATCAAAAACTACTTTTACAGTTCTAATTTCCAACCATTATTATATTTTGTTGCAAAGTCATAGGATATGATATCACGTTGTTTCTTTGTATGGGTCTAAACTGAAGTTGTTGTTTATTTGTTATTGTTGGTGTACGTGGGAACAGGCTGAGAAACTCATAGAGCTTCTACGACAACCAAGATCCGGCAATGGCGCTGGTCGTTCCTAGGAAATGTCAGCATAAACCCTACCACCAGACAAACAAAAATATAGATTGGGGGCACAACTTGTAAATAAATACCTCTGTAATCAAAAAGCTTTCTCCTTCTGTGATCTAAATCATGCCACCCTCCTACTCTTTTTTTTTTCTTTATACTTTCGCTCCACATATTTTCCTTTTAAAATTTTATATACAGCCATAATTGAAGGGGCATAATAAACCGGTTTATAACCTCTTTTCATACATGAAAAGCCTTTTTTTTTTTAAAAAAAATATAGCATCATATCTAGATAGATAATAATAAACAGAAATAAGTACATATGAAAAGAAATTTTATCTCAGAAATCATTTGGTATAAGAAGCCTTACCTTCATATACATTCATTATTGTTATGAATAAATTTTAACATTCATATATTATGTATCGTACATATATATAAATATAAATTAAAAAAATTGAGGGGCCAAGACAAGACCCCTAATTCCATGTGGTACGGGTCTACTAACTTATCATAAGTCATTGCAACTTTCTTAGAAGCTAATTAAAACATTTAAATATATGATGATGGTACTAATCCTTACAATTAATATATAGGAATAAATAATGAAACAGTCGCTATAAGTCACTCTTAAAAGCATATATGAAACATTCAATGTTTTTTAAAAGTTTATCCTTATTTATTTTGCATTATGTTTAATTATTTCATAATTTTTTTTTCGTGTGTCCACTTTAGGTTTCCAACCATAGTTTGTTGTATTATTAGTTTATAGTATATGAAAACTAATCTCATGTTGATGTTTGGAAATATAATTAAGGTGGTGAAGAAATCAATAGGACTGGTAAAAATTTAGATAAATATAAAATCTAAAATGTTAGATAATTGTATTATAAATTTAAGTATACTCACTATTTTTACAACCTTTTTCATTACGTATGTTGCTTAACTAGAGAACTCTTTACAATTCTCTACAAAGGTGTTTTTATCTTAAAAAGTAGAATTCGTATAAAAGAAATTACAAATACATTTCTGGTTATGTTGAATTGATGTCTCAGTTACTAATTTTATATCAGGCTTACAAATACGACTTATAAATTTGCAGTTAGCGTTAACTTCAAGTTAATTTATCAATTTTTTAAAATATAGGCTTACATAATTATATTTCTACTTGTTGAGTTTGGAGGTGATGAATATTTGTCTGAAAATTTGGAGTGATTTTGGGTTTCAAAGAAATTTAATGATGTTCTAAACTTGGGACTTTGAATGAGTATAAGCAGAGAAGTTAAATCTTGTTTTGGATACATAAGAGAAGTTAAAACAATAGACCAGAAGGGGAGAGAAAACAAGGAGTGGGCAATTTCAAGTCTGACATGAACAAGTCAAGATTCTCGTGGAAATTTTAAAAAAGACGAAAATAAAAAAAGGCAAGTGGGCTTTTGTAATTAGCTTTGTTTTGGTGATGGATAATTTTTTTAATAGCAAAATGAGTCAATAAGAATTTGTTTTTAATTTAAGAGTCTTATTTTTTTTTTTTTTTGGAAAACTATATGATGTGTAAAATTTAACATTCAAATAATGTTATATGACTGGACAATTAATTATATGTATATCTTTTGAGTTTTATTATTTGGATATTAAATTCTTAAATTGCATCTAACAGTGATATAATGTATACTTTTTCTTTCTTTAATTCAGTTTTTATTTTTCATATATACACACTTTTAAAATAATATACAAAAAACAAAATAAGTGTAAGCATTATATGTGTATGAAAATGTTATTTTTGTTTAATTTTATAGAGTGAATGGAATTGAGGTTAAAATAGTAACATTTGTGTTCAGTATTTTACTCTCAATACAAAATTATAATATCAAGAATAAACTAGAAACAGAAAACATATGTGTTTCTCTCTTTTTGACTTTTTCTTGAGAAGACGTCAAAAGATGAAACAAAAGACATCCATAGAACGCGTTGAAGTGGAATTGTTTAATGCATCTGTTTGACAGTGTTGTACTTGTGCTGCAAATTTTTAATGCTCTAAAGTTCACTATCAACTTTTTCTTTTCTTTAATCGCATTTGAGATAATACAAACATTTAATGCTATTAATAAATAAGGTTTTCATTTTTAAATAATTGTGTTATACTTACTTTCAAGGTTAATTACTTATTTCACCTCCATAATGTATTATTTTTTAATTTAACCTCTTTATTGTTGAAAATTCTAATTTAGTTCCAGCTTTTTAAAAAGGCATCTCAATGTTTTTCTTCCATTGAATTAATAGAAGCAATGTTTATAAAGCATAGAGGTGAGAGTATGTGACAATTGAAAACTAATTTAGGAATAAATATTAGCATTTAAAGTGTTGTGATTCCAGAAATATTTGAGTGATGAGAAGAATATCATACTTTCAAAACCAAGTTGTGCTTTAGATTGCATAGTGTGTTCAACTTCATATGAAATCAACCAATACAATATTTGATTTTTAATCCACATCAGATGAATTGGAATTACATTAAATTACTAACTTGATTTTGATAAATGTTAATTATCCCTTCAACATCCGAAATATTAATTTAAAGTTAAAACAGTTTTATGTTAATTGTATTCTCTTCTTATGCATGTTTTGCTAGTAAGACAATAATAGTTCAAGAAAAAGAAAAGTAAAAAATAAGTAAAAAAATTTCTTGCATACAATATTACTTATAATATTCATGCATTGCACGTATTGATTTGAATATAAAAATTTATTATTTAAATAAACAAACACGGTATGATCAACAACTAAATTTAGGAATTTACGTTTATTGTAAATAATGTATTATTGTGGATAATATTTTTTATACATGAAACTTTAGGTGAACCGATCTCGTGAAACTTTATGTGAACTGGATTTCGTAAAATCATTGAAAAAATTACAAATGATATTTTTAAGATTAATTATATATTTTATTTAACAAGGTTAGAATAAAATGTACTTAACATTATAGTTTGTTTAAACATTACATTTTAATTTGTACTTTTAATGTTAACATGTTGTTAACGTATTTTTAATTTTGCACAATAATTATTCTATAACATGGAATAATTATAATTCATGTGTTGCCCTCATCATTATGCATGAAGATATATATGGAAGTAACTGGCCCAAAATACGTCGACTAGTAAGGCCCAAATTATAATAAATATGACATTCGGGTTAAGAAAAACGTTTACATATTCAAAATTTATCTCTCCATTTCCTTCCGAAGGAAAAAAAAAATAAGGGGCCTAATCGTAAATTGAAGAGATAGTAGTTCAATGGAATAAAAGGGTGTAGAGTAGAACGATCCATTGCTAAGTTAAAAGAGCTTCGGACAATAGAAAATATTGATCAATAATCAATCTCTAACACATTCTAAATTGTCACTGGCAGTGAAATTTAACACAACTTTTATGTCAAATTCAACTTTCATGTCATGAAAGCTAACTACAACCCTTCAAAGTCTCTCAATAATAGCTTAGCTGTGCATGTTACAACTAACTGCATTATTCTTGGGTAGGCCTTTTTATTATATTTTATTGCCTCCATTTCTATTGAAAATGACTTAAGGACTACTGGTCCATGAGGTTGAGGAAAAAAATAAATAAAGTAGACAAACATAAAATTAAAATATGTGGTCGAAGAGAAATAATAACAGAAAGAAAATTATCTCTAACTAATTTCATTCTCCAAGATAGAAAATACTTCAACTTGTAAGAGAATTGTGAAACAATGTAATTCATAGATGATTCAATGAGTAATTCTTGTAATATGTATATTATGCTACAGATAATATCAATAAATAAATTGAGTGTCAATTGAATCATAAACTTGAATTATTACATTCTAAAAAATTGTTTGAAGTGAGTCGTAATTATAACATTTCGTCTAATAATAAGGATTTTATCAAAAATATTATACATCCCTTATTTTGTAATCAATCAATGTTTTCAAAAAAGTTATAATAGTGTTCCGTCATGGTTCTCCTCCGTATATAACTGATACGTATAAACAAATAAAAAAAAGTACTCTGACATGGGTATCTATATCTATAAAATATCTCAACTAACCGTATAAATGACCATATTATACTTGTAGACGTGTGTTGCATGGTCACTGTGTACGGTATGTAACTATGCATATACTTTTCTTGATAGAAGAAAAAGAAAAGAGTAACAACCTTTTTATACTTTAGCTTTTTCTAGTTCACTTTCTAATTTTAGTTATTTATCCGATATATAATTCTTGTGCTTTTTATTCACGACAAATACTAAAACAGTTTCGACACACAGAAAAATATTATTTCATTTTATCTTTGTAATTATTTGTTTTTTTTTTCTTTTTCAGATATAAACAAAACATAAAGAGATGATTAATTATACCGTATACCACTATATTCTTTTGTTTACATGTGTTGCAGTTTTGTCAGCACTGTGTAGTCATAATTAATGCAATAATATAATTGATAAATAAGAAAAATTGAAGCGTGGGACATGGAATGCGCTGTCTGAAAGCTTTTTCTAACGTGCGGACATCAAAAGGGTTTAAGTAGAAGCCTGTTTCGGTTACCAAACACCCCTGCCGGAAACTGTTTCCGTCCGGAGAAACAGTTGAAAAATCAACTAATCTAAAAATAATATTCAAGAAAAATGAAAATGATCTGAAATTGAGAAGTTTTCAATATTTTTTGTTTTTTATTAATATTATATTTTTATTAATAATATTTTTAATATATTTAATTATAATGTTATATATTTAAAAATAGTTAATAAGTAGTAAACCTATAAATTAGTGTCCATAAAATATTATAATTTGCCTGAACTGTAGATATTCAAATAGACTCAATAGTTTTGCAAGAAAAATTATTTTTTGACAAATATTTTTGATAAATTTAATAAAGTTTGTATAAATATAATTAAATAGATTAATATTTTATTTTTTAATCAAACTAAAGTAATAAAATGATATTTTTTTTATTAAAAAAGTAATTTGTTAAAATTTTGTTTGTTAAAAAAATATCGTTAATCAGTTTTGTATTGCCCAGAAGGATAATATTTAAGATGTTATTTTAGTAAATTTTAACTTCAAATAATGATATATTTATATTTTTTCAAATTATTATAATTAGTTCTTTTGGTATTACAAGTTGTTTAATGTATTTGTGTTTATCAAATTACAACAATGAACTGTAAATAAAGTTAGAATTATAATATATGATAATAATTACGAGTATTTACACACATCCTTATTTATAATATTATTTTAGAATTTTATAACATTGATATTGCAGTGTGAATTTAAATTTTATATTAACTAAAAATAATAAATTTTATATTGAATAAAATAGAATTATATTTTGTTTTTAATATTTAATTTTAATAATTTTAAAATTCAGAGTTAAATATATTTTTTATTTTTAATCTATTTTTAAAATTCATATTTCATCGGTAGATTAAATTGACATGCTTGTTATATTATAATTTATGGTAGAATTTTGTTTCTCACATATAAACCGGGAAATGAGTATTTAATATGACTAATGAAATATATATTTAATTTAGGAAATATAGTTTGAAGACGAAAATTAGTTTAACCTAAAAATTAAACTTGATTGAGTTACAAATATTGGTAATTGTAATATATGAAACACCTTTTTAATCGTGAATATTGTTTATCTTCATTTTTCAAAGTAGGAAAAAGGATAATATTTTATAATATAATAAATTTGAAGTAGATGATAATATTAAGAGATTTAAATTATAAATAAGTGATTCAATTTATAATTTTATTTGATATCTAAAAAAATGTTTTTTAATGTTAAGAACGTGTTTTATACCATGAGAAAGGAAGCAAAAGGATGTTTTTTCTTATTTTATCCAGCTATCTATTAATAGAAAGACACGTAGAAGTTAGGTTCAGTTTTATTGGCAGTGTCAGACAGTTAGGTTTAGCATTCTTGCACAATTAATAAGGTTTTTACTATGATTATTAGCAAATGTTAACGTCAATTTTAATTATTAAGTAATTGCAATTGCAACCGTCCTAAAAGTCCTAAAGAAAATTATTTGAAACTTGAAAGAAACACATTTTTTATTAAAAACATTCATGATGGAAAGGCGAAAAAACTGTTTTTAAAATTGGATTGCTAATTATCCCGTAACAAATAATGAAGAAACTAAACATATTTAATTATTTTATTAATATTAGTATAGACGGTAGATGCAGATCTGCATATAAAATATTATAATAAACTTATTTTTAATTTTTAAAATTTTACATGGGTGACACTATTTGCGTTGGAGGACAGGAGAGTAAAGCGTGGGTTAGTGAAGTTGACGATTGCTTTGTGCTGTTCTGCCTTGTCTCTGATTCTTCTGTTTCAAACCATAGAATAGAATACGAGATTTCCTCACTCAGAAGCTTTTTTGTGTTGTGTCTTTGACAAAAGTAGCTTACTCTATCCGCAGATTTTTTTTTTTCTGCTATTCTCCTTCTTTTACATCGACGGAACAAACTTGTTCTTTACAAAAACCTTGTTGTTGTTGTTATTGTTGAATGAGCTAGGAGCAAGGTTTTGTGGGAAGGAAGAGAGTAGATAGATGGAGAGTTACCTGAATGAGAACTTTGGGGATGTGAAGGCCAAAAACTCGTCGGAGGAAGCGCTTCAGAGATGGAGGAAGGCTTGTTGGCTCGTTAAGAACCACAAGAGGAGGTTTCGTTTCACTGCTAACCTCTCCAAGCGATTTGAGGCTGAAGCTATTAGACGCTCTAATCAGGTTTCTTCTTTGTTTTTTTTATTACCTCACTTTCCTTTACGTTTTTTCCTGCCAGATCAAGACAAGTCAGAACTAAAATACACTTTTACTTCTTCATTTGGCGTTTTGTGTCAACGAATCTGGATATATTTACTTTTTTTTTTAATGTTAATTGTTTATTGTTAGTCTGTAAAGATGGAATCTGATAGGGTTGGAGTTGAGCCAGGCATTTTTTGGTAAGTGGAATGGTCGGAGATTAATGTTTTTCCTTAATTAATTTTACTTCAACACCAGTAGAGAGAACACTGGTTACTTTTATCCAGCAGAAATTAGAAGTTGATGATTGATGCTTGTGGTAGTTCTGATACAATGGTCGTGGATATTATCATCGTTGCCACGCACTTGGCATTGACTATGTTTGGCTGTTCTGCTTGGTTGGAATGAGATACAGAATCCTTTTAACTAGGATGTGAAGTACTTGAAAACTTCCAACTTATTTCCTCCTCATCCCTTTGTTTGCAGAACTGGGAAATGGAATGAATATTAGTTGTAGGTCTAAACATTATATATTGATTGGTCTACTTTATTGCTAATTTTCACAACTTTCCTTTTCTTTCTGTCTACGATTTTAAGACCAGCTTATGCGGCATATCGTTTTGGTTTTGGGACTGTGTTATTATTTTTAATTTTAGGGTAATAAGTATAATCAAATGACAATGATTAACTATAAAGTACAATATTCAGTTCAAGAATAACCTATCCTTGATGCTTAGGGGGAATTTGTATTATAGGTGATAAATTGCCAATTTTCTCAAACTTGCATAGCCAGTTATTCTTTACATACTTCAGCATTCATTCTTAAGTTTGAGCATGTAACACTTTCAATTCCAAGACATTGATTTTCTGAATTCGGATAAGAAATAAAGTCTTGGAAGGATTGGAATACATGTCCCCTCGCTGCCCTGGTGCATCCCAAGATTACTCTAATAGCTTAATTCCATCATCTCTTAATTTCCCTTCCACCACTATACATTACAGGAAAAGTTCAGAGTTGCAGTGTTGGTTTCACAAGCTGCTCTTCAGTTTATTCATGGTAAGGAATTCAACTCGTACGCACTTCAAATTTTTTGTGAAACTTTCACGTTAAGACAATAAACAAGTCTTTACTTCTCCAGGTCTAAATTTGTCAACTGAGTACACTGTACCAGAAGAAGTTAAAACCGCGGGCTTTGACATTTGTGCTGATGAGTTGGGATCGATTGTTGAGGGACGTGATGTGAAGAAATTGAAAATTCATGGTGGGGTTGAGGGTATCACAAACAAACTCAATACCTCAGTTGATGATGGGATATCAACATCTGAGCACTTGCTCAATCCGAGAAAAGAAATTTATGGAGTTAATAAATTCACTGAAAGTCCAGCTCGCGGGTTCTGGGTTTTTGTATGGGAAGCCCTTCAAGATACAACCCTCATGATACTTGCTGTCTGTGCCTTGGTCTCTCTGGTGGTTGGTATAGTAATGGAAGGGTGGCCCAAAGGTGCACAGGATGGAATCGGTATTGTTGCTAGCATATTGCTTGTAGTGTTTGTCACTGCCACAAGTGATTACAGACAATCTCTGCAGTTTAAGGATCTAGATAAAGAGAAGAAGAAAATTACAGTTCAGGTAACGAGAAATGGTTGTAGGCAGAAGCTTTCAATATATGATCTGCTTCCTGGTGATATTGTCCATTTAAATATTGGAGATCAGGTCCCTGCTGATGGGCTTTTTGTGTCTGGTTTCTCCGTGTTAATAAATGAATCAAGCTTGACGGGGGAAAGTGAACCAGTGAATGTCAGTGAACTTAATCCCTTTCTGCTGTCTGGAACCAAAGTCCAAGATGGATCATGCAAGATGCTTGTGACCACTGTTGGAATGAGGACCCAGTGGGGTAAACTAATGGCCACTCTTAGTGAAGGGGGAGATGATGAAACACCTTTGCAGGTAAAACTTAATGGTGTTGCTACCATTATTGGGAAAATAGGCCTCTTTTTTGCAGTTGTGACCTTTTCAGTGTTGGTCCAAGGGCTATTTAGCCGCAAGCTGCAAGAAGGATCCCAGTGGACATGGTCTGGTGATGATGCTATGGAAATTGTGGAATTCTTTGCTATTGCTGTTACTATTGTTGTTGTTGCAGTTCCTGAAGGTTTACCTTTAGCAGTAACATTAAGCCTTGCTTTTGCAATGAAAAAGATGATGAACGATAAGGCACTTGTTCGGCACTTGGCTGCTTGTGAGACAATGGGATCTGCCACTACCATCTGCAGTGACAAGACCGGCACACTAACTACTAACCATATGACTGTTGTAAAAGCTTACATATGTGGGAAGATTAAAGAAGTAAACAGTTCTAAGGTCTCTTCTGATTTCTCATCTGATATTCACGATTCTTCTCTCGCAATTCTACTTGAATCAATATTTAATAACACGGGAGGAGAGGTTGTCAAAAACAAAGATGAGAAGATTGAAATTCTGGGATCACCAACCGAGACTGCACTTTTAGAATTTGGACTGTCACTTGGTGGTGATTTCCTAAAGGAACGACAAAGGTCAAAACTTGTGAAAGTTGAGCCGTTTAATTCTATAAAGAAGCGCATGGGGGTGGTTTTACAGCTTCCTGATGGTGGTTTCAGAGCACATTGTAAAGGTGCCTCTGAAATAGTTCTGGCTGCATGTGACAAAGTTGTGGACTCAAGTGGCGAGGTTGTTCCACTTAATGAAGACTCCATCAATCAGATGAATAATATTATTGAAACATTCGCTGGTGAAGCTCTCCGAACACTTTGCCTCGCTTACATGGATATTCATGATGAATTTTTTGTTGGAAGTCCTATTCCTACTAGGGGTTACACCTGTATAGGAATTGTGGGAATTAAGGATCCAGTTCGCCCTGGTGTCCGAGAGTCTGTTGCCATTTGTAGGTCAGCTGGTATTGTTGTTAGGATGGTTACTGGAGATAACATAAATACAGCAAAGGCAATTGCTAGAGAATGTGGAATTTTAACGGATGGTATTGCAATTGAAGGCCCTGAGTTTCGTGAGAAGACCGAGGAGGAATTGCTTGACATCATTCCGAAGATTCAGGTGTGTACATGTCATTTAATCGATTTTTGTTGGTTCTCATGTCTTAGGCCATGGGCTAAACAGGTTGGGCTAAAAATGGTACGATTCAGTTTAGGCCACAATATTCTTTTACCTGGCTTGATTTATTTTTCGGGCTTCTTCAATCCATCAGTCCAAGTTCATTTTGGCATCTCTAGTACTAAGCCATTACTGAAAATAGTATGCCAAAAACTAATTTTTTGGGTAGCAAATGGATGCCAGTGATGGAGCATTAGAATACACTGGGTTGATGTTGAACATTGAAGGTAACAGTTACGTCATGTCTATATATGCAGGTAATGGCCCGGTCTTCACCAATGGATAAACATACCCTGGTGAAACACTTGAGGACAACATTTCAAGAGGTTGTTTCAGTTACTGGTGATGGAACAAATGATGCTCCAGCACTTCATGAAGCAGATATTGGACTTGCAATGGGCATTGCTGGAACTGAGGTATGCCAAAACAACTCTCTGTTGATCTTGTCTTAGTTAATGTCTTTATTTAATTTGAAAGCATGAATGGTTTGTTTGAGTGAGATGTTCTTTTTGCTTCTACTTTTCATGGGGAATTAGGTAATTGGATTTGGCGGGTATGTTTCATCGTCTTTATTTCCAAACGCGACTTGAATGTTTAGGGAGAAATGCTGTTTGAGTTCTCTAATATGTATTCCTAGATGTAATGTTCTCATGACTTTCATGTTAGTTTTAGCCTAATTTTCGGAAATAATAATTTTTTAAAATCTAGTTCAGCGAGTTGATAAAGAAGCTGTTATTTCCTTAAAAGAAGCTGAACCAAATGCTTTGCTCTTCATTTTTAATACTTATTATCGGAATTCCTGAACTATTCATTGGTTGCTTGTGGAGGGTATTGATCCTTGGAATCATTATGCTGAATTATACTTGATAATATATTTTGTAAACTTTTTTATTTTATCAATTTCAGGTAGCAAAAGAAAGTGCGGATGTAATAATTCTAGATGATAATTTTTCCACTATTGTGACCGTAGCCAAATGGGGCCGCTCGGTCTACATAAACATTCAGAAATTTGTGCAGTTTCAGCTAACTGTTAATGTAGTTGCTTTGATCGTCAATTTCTCCTCTGCCTGTCTGACTGGTAATCATCATGCAGCCCGTTTTTATCTTCCTGATCAAAATTTTCCTTTTATTTTTTGAAGTAATTTATTACCTTTTTGGTCTCATTTCCCCCCTTCATATTTGAATTACTAGGAAATGCTCCTCTCACTGCTGTTCAACTTCTATGGGTCAACATGATTATGGACACTCTTGGAGCACTTGCACTTGCCACTGAACCTCCTAACGATGAGTTGATGAAAAGACCACCTGTTGGTAGGAAAGGAAACTTCATCAGTAACGTGATGTGGAGGAATATCTTGGGGCAGTCTATATATCAATTTGTCGTAATATGGTTCCTACAGACCAGAGGAAAAGCAGCATTTCATCTTCATGGCCCAGATTCTGATATGATATTGAATACACTTATTTTCAACTCATTCGTATTCTGTCAGGTAAATTTAAAACCATCCCGGGATTGGACTATCTCAGTGTCTGTCTTTCTTTGCTCTGATATGGTGTTAAATTTGGAGGACAAAATTTAAACTCTGTACCATCTTTAAATTCTTGTTGTCCAGATATGATTTCATCTGACATTGCTTTTTTCCTTTTTCACCTTTGTAGTTTGTACGTAATAGAAGTATGTTTTCCTCTTGTCAATTATAAAATATTCACAATACTTTTGCAAAACCAATCTTCCTTCTTTGAAATATTAAAATACTGTGGTCAAATATTTTTCTAAATCTTAAATTGAGTGTACGAGAGTGAAATCTCCTTAATAGAATGTTCTGACTGTAATTCCTTCTGATTATGCTTTTTATGATGATCATCGTTATTCAAATATATTGATAGGTTTTCAATGAGATTAGCTCCAGAGATATGGAGAGGATAAATGTGTTCGAAGGTATATTGAAGAATTATGTGTTCGTAGCTGTGCTCACTTGCACTGTGGTCTTCCAAATTATTATTGTTGAACTTTTGGGCACCTATGCAAACACACATCCACTTAGTTTGAAGCAGTGGCTCGGTAGCGTTCTCTTTGGAGTCTTTGGCATGCCAATTGCAGCAGCTCTAAAGATGATCCCCGTGGGATCTGTCTAAAATCAATGCCGACAAATTAGGTACCGTCGTCTCTGCTTTCACTCGTAAATCAATGGTCTTTTTTGCTCCTAATATCTTAAAAGACACTTATCAAACAAACAGTTGTATATGCATGAAGTTTCCATAAGCTAACAAATAAGAAGCTAGATTTGGTATTTGTTCCTGGTGTTAAAATACAAAATTTATACATTTTTTCAATGATCGTGAAGTTAAACAGAATACTGCTTGTTGTCTGTCCTAATGAGAAGGAAAACAATCACCAACATAGAAGATTTTGAGAATATTTTCATTGGCCTGGATCAATAAAGAAAACTTTACTTTTGCATATTTTACAAATTATCTCTGGCAGGTTGATTCCGCTGTCTGATCAAAGTTAATTTTGATTATGCAGTTAGCCAGGAAAATTTGTGGATGCCCATTATTTTTGTGAAGACCGGAAGGGCAATGGCCAGTAGTAAAAAGTGCTTCCATTCAATCCTAAAGAAGCAGTGGTGGCTACACATAAACTTTGGCTTCTCAGAGTCTTCAGGTACTCAATGGATTGGAGTTCAGTAGGTCTGTTATAAGAGAATTGCGTTTTCTCTAGTTCTGCACAATGTACATTGTTCTGTGAATTGGGAAGCTCCCGCTGTAGTTCCTAAAGAAGGTTTGAAATCTTTTCTTCGGTACTCATAATTTAGTGCTGAGGCCGTTGGAACAAAATTATTTTATTGTTTGAAATTAGTACCTGGTCAAGATTTTAATCTTAAACTTACTAAAATACAAAGCCGTTAAAGAATTTCAACACAGCTCATTACAAGATCTACCTTCACTGTTTGTGCTTTCACCTGGCTACTCACAGTGTGCCTTAAAAATTACCTTTCAATACAAATTTAGATATGTTTACCCTTTCTTTCTTCCTACATAAACTTCATTCTGAGTCCAAACATAGGTTAATGGAAAGAGTTAATCAAGACCGAAAATTATGAACATATGATTGTCAAAGACCCATAATAAGAAAAGAAGTTTTTAATAATATATAGGAAATAGGACAAGAGCAGCTTCTTTTTTGTTACCACATATTTTGTCTTGGAGACATTATATTTTTTTTGTTTTTGTTTTGAAGTTTGTGATATTTTGGCGGTTAATTTGATGTGGGCACGGTTTAAGTGTGGTAGTTACAGTCATATCACAGTGAAGCCGCAATACACGGATTTTTGTATGTAGTGTGTCATCTCAAATCAGTGTCTGTTTGATTTAGTAAAAGAAAGAAGGCATGATAAATAGTATATTTTGGCTGAACCATCGAAGATACTTCTCCTATATATAGCTTGTTCAGTACAAGTACTACTTTGACCGCTGACACCAATCATTTCTCACGGACTTTAAGTTGACCCTTCAACTCTTTAATTCTTCTATATTCATCATTCTTTCTTCAGCATCGCCAATTTCGAACCCTAATCAAAATCTTCCAAGACTCGATTTCAAGTCTTATAATTATAAAGCTATGCTTGGACAATTTTTTTAAAGTAACTTAAAAATGAAGAAACAAGTTTCTGCAGTAACTATTAATTTATCACAAGCTAAATTTAAAACTTATATAATACATTTTCTAGAAATTAGTTTATAGGTTTTTTATAAAACTTTTCATGAGAACTTTATGTAGAGAAAAAAAAAATAATGAAATACACACTTTTATAAGCTAAATCCAACAACTAGTTTATCAAAACATTTTCAAGTTTTTAAAAAAATGTTACTTTTCTAAATTATAAATTAATTGTAACTTACATAAAAGAAAAACACCTTAACTTTTTTTTTTTTGTAAATAAATTAGTTTAATTTATAGGAGAAAAAATTCCCCCTAAAAGTGTTTAAGAAAAAGTTCGCTCTAACAGTCTTCCCACTAATGATCAAATAAATGAGATAACAAAACAAACTTTTGCATGCAAGCACCCTTTTTTTTTCAAAAAAACAAATGGTTGAATCTACAAATATTCTTCTCTATCTCAACCAAGTAAGAGAAGAGATTGTTCTGGACAAAACGGTTTGAAACACCAATGTGTTTCGTTTCAGCAATTTTCTTTTCTTTAACACACTCTGTAAATGATGTCGTGTAAACAAGAGTACAGCAAGTTAGAATGTTTGTTAGAGTGAGAATAAACCTGGGAGGGTACAAAAGTCCGTTGCTTCAAAGCATAATTGAACATAGAAATCCTTTTGATTCCACAGACACTAACCGAGGTTTGATGACCCATGAACACAACGAAGCCATGTAAAAATTTGCAGGCAAAAGGGTAGGTCCCGCATTAAAAGCAGTCAGACATTGAAACAAATCCAATCACATTCATCCTTACAAAACTTTTGTGATGGCCATTATGCAACAACATAGACCATGCACCCAAACACACCAACACAGTTTTCCCTTCCCACTTTCACCCTTTTTTCAAGACACTACCATACCAAAGCATCCCAAGCATCCATCAAAACGTAGGTTGCAAGAGAAATGACAAAACAAAATCCGCTATGAAGAGGCAGTGAAGGTTAAAAAGATTAACCGAAACAAAAAAAAAATGATAATAACAGTAAGAATAATGGAGAAAAATCACAATAAATTATAAGGGTAAAAGAGGACAAACAATGACCTAAGTCCTAACTGGCTGTTTCTGATTCTGCAGCTTTCTAGATCAGCATCTGGCTTTTTTTGTTTACCTGGTGGTGATTTGATTTGAACACTTCAACTAAAATATGTATCCCAAAACCCTGAATTTTTATTCTTGCTTCCTCCTTTTTCCTCTTTGCCTTGCTGGTTTCTCAGGAAGACACCAAATCAATACTGAACAACTTTTCATGCACCAACAATCAATACCTTTCACATGTGGGTTTAACTTTCACCCCCCTCTATCTCTCGGTGAGATTAATGCTATAACTAATCAAGAATGCCAAAACATAATCTTCACATTAAATAATTAGACCATAAAAAATATTAAAAAAAAAAATTGGATTTTTCTATCCCTGTCCCTTCCCATGACTACTTCCTTCATCACTGAATGTGAGTCTTCTTCTCTTTGCCATTGCTGCGGAAGAAGTAACTCTAGAGCTGTCAGCCACGTCAATTGGCGTGTGCGTGTCCCTTTTGTTCTCCTCCTCTTGTAATCTTTGAATTAGATTGTAGTACTCGAATACATCTTTCTGCGAACAAAACAAACCAAAAAGGGCCAAAATTTATTCCGAGTATCCATTAGCTTACATGTTTAGGTGTTAGTTTTAAAAAACAACACAACTTACAGGTTCTAGAAGCCTGTGTTGAGGAATTGAACTCATCTTCAACTCCACCTCCTCCATCGTCAGTTTTTGATCCATTGCCACTAATGTAGCAGCCGCTGCAATAACCGATGGTTTTTGATCCATTAAATTGACCTCTGCACAAGAGAACAAATATCTGCTGAATGCGTGTGGAAATGTGACTCATCGTCAAAAAGTTAACTTAAAAGCCATAAGATAGAAAGGAAATGATGGTGCTCATGATGCACCTTTCATAGTTGTAAAGATGAGTTGCATGGTCTTGGAAAAAGTAGGACTTGGTGGAGATTCTTTGCAGAACTTTGTGATGAAATAGGAAAGAAAATCAAAGGGAGTGATGATACCCATTTTCCACTCCAATGTGCTGAGCACCAAGAGCTCCATTTTCTGAATCACTTTTCCCTCAAAGGAATAGTCATCCAATTTGAACTCTGATAGCTCTGGCACATTGCACTCCTCCATCTTTGCAGCCAAAGAGAGACATGCAATTGAAAGCAATCGAATTGCCCACCACTTTTCACTCTGCAAAAAAAAAAAAAAAATTGAAGCATTCAACCAAAAGGGTAAGTAGGGATAATTAAGATCAATGAAGAAGAGTGATGAAAGATTGAATGCTGTCATTAATTGGAAGAGTAACATAACGTTTTAGCTTACATACATCAATGGACCGTCTAGAAAGAAATCGATCGAAGTATGTGACTGACAAATAAGCCGTTTCGCAGCGAAAACCCAATGTTGCTCTTGTCTAATGAACAACAAAATTAAAAAGGAACAAACAAAAGAAAATCAAGATCGAGTTTCCTAATGCAGTTTCATTAATGAAGCTCAATCGAAAGTACAAGTAAAATGGGTCGTTGGACTAACTTGGAGAACCCAATTGATTGCTTCCAAGCGTGCACGCTTCACCCAGTCCCCAAACACCAAACTTTCGTCCCTTCTGAACCCAAGAACGATCTCTCTCTCAACCAGAATCCCCACATACTCATCCTCCGAAACCCCACAATCATGCCGTGATCCAATCAATTGGTTTTCTAATTCATCACCTCCTTCTTCCAAACACGTATCGTTTTCTTGGCATAGAAGGCTGGACGAAAGATCATCCATTTGGGCGAAAAAGAGTTTTCTGAAAAGAGATTCCACGACCCAATTGAACAACAATGCAAAAAAAGTCGTCTCTGAAATGTTTTATACGATATGATTGAGTAATTAAGCCACTTTACCTAAGAGTTTAGAATTAAGGGAGAAAGAAAGATGAGGCTATGATTTAGGTGGAAATCTTAGAGCTGTTGTAGCGGTTACAGTTTGGGGACATTGATTATGTTGTCTTGGGCAATAAGGATTAGTAAGAAAGGCGAGATTTTAGTTCCGAGGGAGTGATAGAGTGAGTGAATGTTGTTGTTGTTATGTTTCGGTGTTCAAGGTGTGATGTTGGGTTGGGTGAGTGTTGAGGATGATGAGGTTTTGATTTCAGTTTGACCCATAAAGTCTTTTGCGTTTTGAGTGCCACTGTCGAGTCACTCGCGCTTCTAAAACGCGTGGTGAACAAAAAAACCACCGGGCCTGTTCCCGGTCGGGTCGGGTCGACTTGAACCCTGAGTGGGCCCTGCCCTAAACCTGAAGTCTATGAAGCGGGCCGGGCTTTTAATAGAAAGCATGACGGAGGGTCCGGATGAAGCAACGATCCTTAGGGTAATAGTTTGACCGGTCAAACATGGCCATTTCTCTTTCAACAAAAAAAAATTGAGAAAACTTGTTCACTCATCAGAACTTCCGATGTTCCAGCAGATCCATCCATGGCATACACACCATTCATAAGTGCCAATTTTCGTACAATTTACTCCATCATGTACTTTATCATTCACCCTTTTTTTTTAAATATATACTCAGATAATCTTATGAAGAACCATGTGTTTGTCAGAGAATATGGAAGTAAATAATTAAATTACTTAAATTAATAAAATAAATAACGAAATACAAATAAATATCTATTTATTTAATTACAAAGATAGATTGAATAATATTTTTTTAAGGTGAGCGCGGGAGAGAGAGAAACTAAACCTAATCCTGAGCAAATATTTGCTGTTTTTTAACGGTTTTTTTAATTGTCGATAAATGACATTTTATTGAATTGTCGATTTATTGCGTCTTTTTGGCGGATAAAATCATTATAAAGTGTCCTTGTAAAGTCTTTTTCAAAAGAAAAATAAAAGTATATTAAAAAAAATTAGTCATTTATTGTAACAGGCCATTTAACTTAATATTTCGAAGAGGCACATGTACATTTATTCAAAAAGAAACAACCAACTCCTTTCCAAATTTAATCAATATATAAATTACAATCATAACAAGTTTTACAAGGATAACAAATAAAAAAATAAAATTATCTAAATTAAAATAATAATATTTAAAAGTTAACTCATACATCAAATTATATAAATATTGCTATAAACAGTTCAACCTCTTAATTCTTCAAAAAAACATATGGGTTTATATATATAAGTACATGTACTTAATATAACATTAGAATAAGGATTGTTTTTTTAATCAGTCAATAATGTTTAAATCAATATATCATCACTTAAATCATATATTGAATAATTGAAATGAAAATGAATTAACTTATAAAATATATTGATTAAGTCAACCTTACTTGTATTTAAATAATAACAGTTTTTTTTTCCTTATTCTTGCTTAACGAAAAAGAAAAAGAAGATAAATATCGAACTTTTTATTTTATTATGTTTGAGTTAGAATATATTATTTCCGCAAAAATATACTGAAATATAGTTATTTTTTTAAAGTTCAGATCATCTTTAAAATTTATAAAAAATTATTATCCTATTTATTTCAACGTTCAAATAAGATTATAAACACTCAATTACAAGTATTTATGATTCAAAATTCATGTTGCAATCATTTTAACAATGATCATTCAGAATTCTAAATGTTATTCATTTTATTAAAATCTCACTTCATTAAAATCAAATCTAATAATTTTATATCAAACTTGATTGAAATTTGACTTCTTTTTATTAATTCAACAAACACTATTTTTTTAGTCAAACCAACTACAGTTATCCAATATTACATAGTTATTCACAAAATTACCATTAACTTCTTAATTTTATACATGCATGACTTAACTATCTAATTTCATATTTAACTAAATTCTTGAGCATAACTAAATTACAATGGATAACTTTTCTTCAAAGTAATTTCTACTCCAATCAAATAATTAGGGAGGCCTAGAAAAACACTAAAAAAACAAATTTGAACCAAGAGCTAAATTAGTTGCCATAGTCACTTTTTTTTTCAATTTACTAACTAAATATTAAATTCAAACATTAAACAAGATAAAAATTAATTTTTTAAAGAAAAATGTATTTACTCCAAAAATAAATCTAATGTGACAAATTGTTCCTTTAACTTACCAACTAAATAGGGTAAGACCTAACTTTTAACAAGATAAAAATTATAGTGAAATTGAAAGGAAAAAAAGAAAGGATGAAATATAAAAATATTTTTTCAAGAAAAATAAATAAAATAAAAAGGACAGTAAGTGGTCTTGCCCAAGATCTTAAATGTTTATGAGATTTTTTTTTATTCACTTCAATTAAATAATTCATATTTCAAAATTTTAAAAATAAAATAAAATAGAAGCGAATGATAAGGAAGAAACGGAATGCAAAATTACTTTTAAACATTCACAGGTAAGGAAGTTAGGAGTAATAATTGTGATTTGACAAATAGAACAATTTCATTTATCTGCTATAAACATTCGTTCAAGTTTATGTTTATTTTTGTCTCCATCTCACTGTCTAAATTCCTATATTAGAAATAAAAAATTGTTGATCACTAATTTTTTGATTTTATTTTTAAAAAATAATTATATAAAATTATTTAACAATTATTTTTAATTCATTTTGTCAAGTGATCAAATTTTTAAAATACGGTAGGGTGAATGATATATATTAAGTTTGATTTAACTAATTTAATGATAAGTATGGAAAATCTTCCAACTTGTTCGTATCGACGATATCACTTTTCAATAATTTAAATATAGTGCGTTAGTCAACTTTAATTTTGTTAAGACTAAATTCCAAATTTACCGTAATCGAATTCAATAACAAATTTATGTAAGGTAATTTTATTCATAATTTGTTCGGTCTCTTAAAATTTTATTATAAGATTTATTATTGATTATATTTATTTAATATATTTTTTATTTAAATTCGTTTCAAAAAAAGTTATTTTTAAAATTATATTTTAATATTAAAAATTAGTTATTATTTTAAAATTATAAAATATAATTTTTTTTCATTTTTTCATATATATATATATATATATATATATATATATATATATATTATATGAATAAAATAAAATAACATTACAAATATCTCGTTATAATATATTTTTTATATTTATCATATATTATTTACAATATTTCACATTATAATTATACTACTCTTAAAATTGTGTAGATTCGTGTGTCAACTAAATCTGTATCGAACTTTCCAAATTAGTTTGCTTATTTAAGAAAATATTTAATATGTAATGAATTTTTTTTTTATAAAACATTTTATTTTCTTCCTTGAGATATGTTTGTTACACTTACATCGGATTGTGAGGTTCTCTTTTTAATTTGACCGGTAGTTCATCACCTATTAAATTTTAGATTAAATTATATTTTTAGTCCTCATTTTCGTAGCAAAATTTGAATTTGGTCCCTCAATTAATTTTTATCTCAATTTGGTCCCTATTTTGGGAAATTTGACCCAATCAAGTCATTTTCGTTAGTGGTGGAGTAACGGTGTTAAATGGGATGCCACGTGTCAGCTTCTGGATTTTTTGAATTTTTTTTTTTATTAATTTTTTAAAAATTTTTAAAAAAATTAAAATTTTGCCACATGTCAAGCTGACATCGTGTCACGTGGCAGTGACAATGCCACGTGTCACTATTTAGGAGGTGTTATTTTCTCATTCTCAATTTGGTCCCTGTATTTTATCTTTTGTCTCAATTTAGTTCCAATTTTTGTAAAAATTATGCAATTTCGTCCCCCTCCAAATTGAAACAAAAATTATAAAATGTTATACAAAT